>Ga0306920_100001906_pt1 | contig 26043 bp, 17 predicted proteins | sample flu12Cox44000170_FD_204666 | JGI IMG/M metagenome (GOLD analysis project Ga0306920, IMG submission 204666) | Lab enrichment of tropical soil microbial communities from Luquillo Experimental Forest, Puerto Rico - flux4day.12C.oxic.44.000.170 (v2)... | ecosystem: Environmental > Terrestrial >...
AGGTGTGCGCCATCCCGGTACTCCCAGCGAGCGGATACCAGGCAGCGGCAGAGGCGCTGTGGCTTCGGAACGACGCTGTCGTCAGCGCAATCTTTCGCGACACGACTCTCCAAGCGTTCGAGGGCTGCCTTTTCGGCCCCGCGACCGGCTCGTGCGGGCTAACCGGCCAGCTATTGCTTCGTATCGGCCCGCGCTCGAATGACGGCGATCCCTGCTCCTTGGAACGGCATCGCAATCCCTAAAGCGAGGGCCATTTCACGGTGAGAATATTGTGTCTGTCGGCTATTGCGCCCGCATGAGCTGGCCGCGGATCTCCCCGCCTTTGTTATTCGCCGTGTGGAGGTTTATGTACGTCCTCCCGGCTTCTAGATCGGAGATCTGCGCATCGGTCAGCGTCGCCGAGCCCTTGATCGGGCTTGCCGTACTGCCACTGAACGGCACCAGGACACCGGCATTCGCTCCGGGGGCAGCGGGCCCATGGATGTGACCCGCCGTCGCGGGACCGCTGAGCCCTGAATAGGTTACGGTCCAAGACAGCGTTTTGGTGGTGGTGTCCAGCGCCGCCGTAGCGGCGCCCTTGCCCGCAGTGTTAACCGGCGGAACCTCGCTGGCGCCGCTGAGATCCGCCTTGAAGTTGACTTCGGCGGCCTGAGCCCCTCCCCAAACCAAGAATAATCCGACGATAATCGTGACCAGCGAGGGTGCCTTGCGCATGCTTTTCTCCCGTAAGACTTGGCCCACGCACGCAGATTATTGAGAATAGCCTCAAGCGAGAAGCCGAAAATGCGACCGGATTCCTGACATTCGTTCAAATCTGCGCGAGGCAGGGTCCGGTGCCTATGCGCGTGTCGAGGTCTCTTCCCGCACCGCTCGGGAGCGGGCGGCCTGCGCGATGCCGAGCATCGCCTCGCGGCAGACCGCCTCGGCGGGCAGGCCGGTCAGTTTCATGTGCAACTCGGCTTGCGCGAGCCGATCGAGCTGCACGCGCAATCCCGCCTCGTTCCACAGGGCGAGCTGGCGTCTGAAGCTATCCTCCTGTCTGTAGAAAATCGGCGGGCGGGCGCTGCGCACCACCTCCGCGACCGCCGCCCCTCCCGCCAGCCGGGCGGCAAGCATATGCAGTCGTTGCAGGTGGCGCAGCATAGCCCGCGCAACCGAAACCGCCGACTCGCCCTCTTGGAAGACGCGATCGAGCACGCGATCCACTCTCGCTGCGTCGCCCTCCGCTGCGGCCATGACGGCGTCGTCCGTTGCAAGCGCCGCACTGTCACCAATCGAAGAGCGGACATCATCGAGTTCGACACGGCCGCCCTCGCCGGCATACAGCGTGAGCTTTTCGAGCTCGGCGCGGGTCAGCAGGCGATCGCTGCCGAGGTGCTCTATGAGATATTGGATCGCCTCGCCGCTCGCACTTATCCGGTGCGCGTGCAAAGTGTCGCGAATTACGGCGGCGCGGTCGCGCGGCGTGTCGGGGTAGCAGCCGATCGCTGCTGCGTGCGGTGAGATGTCGAACACCCGGCGCAGCCCCGACGATCCCGGCAGGTCGCCCGCTTCCACCACGATGAAACCGTCACCGGGGGCCGTGTCGAGGAATCCTGCGAACAACCTCGACAGGCGATCGGCGGCATCGCGCACACGAACTACCCGCCGCCCGCCAATCAGGCTCATTTGCGCGGCTTCGTCGGCCAGCCGCGCCGGATCCGCGGCGAGCGTGGAGCCGCTCAGATCTGCGACCCGGAACGGATCCTTCAAATCCGGACAGACGGTGCGCGCGAGAGTCTCGGCGCGCTCGCGTACCAGACCGGTGTCTGGGCCGTAGAGCAGCACGGCCCGAATTGTTCGATCCGGGCGCTGTAGAAACGCGGCAATCCGCGATGCGGGGAGCTTCATGATCTCTCAGCGCGCATCGCCACCTTGCGTGCTTCGAGACGCACCCCTTGTCCTGAGGAGCCGCCGCAGGCGGGATCTCGAAGGGGGGCGCTCCTCAGCATGAAGGATGTCCTTGATGGCATGAAGAAACTCCTCATCCTGAAATGCCTCGCGTGCTTCGAGCCGCGCCTCACCCTGAGAAGGCCGCGAAGCGGGCCGTCTCGAACGGTGCTCCTCCGCAGGAGGGCGAGGCCTCGAAGGACGCACGGCGCTCGTCCAGCACACCCGCCTTCGCGGGGATGACGATATTCTGTCGATAGGACTTGCTTCACTTTGGGGCGAGCGGCTCAGGCTGGCTTCGGGCTCTTCTCGGCCAGCCGGCGCTGCATGAAGAGTGTCAGCCGGGTCACGATCTCCTGGTCGAGCTCCGCGACGCAGCGAACACCGGCGTCGTCCTCGCCGACGATGGTCGAGTACTGATTTGGGTTGAGATCGAAGGAATTGGCGACGTGGACCGAGTTGGTCAGCAGCACGCTGCCGGTTTGAATATCGACCAGCCGAAAGGTCGCATAAGCATCGATCTGCCCGAGGGTTGCCAGACCTTGCGATTGGATGCCGAGATTCCCCAGCCAAATGGCGATCGTGGTACCCAGTTGATAGCGCGGAGGTGTCGGCTCACCCGTCGGGTTGAGCGAGTTGCGCAGAGCGATTTCAAGCCGTTGGCCAATTCGTTCGGCAATCGGATCGACTTTGATCGCTCGCAGCTCCTCACTCGCGGCTTCGGTATTGATGTCGGCGTAGAGCGGGCTCCAGCCGCACCCCGATAGCGACCCCACCGCGGCTGCGGCGAGCGCAATCAACATGCGGGGTGTCGTCATCGTCAGGCAACGATGTTGACGATCCGGTTCGGCACGACGATGACCTTGCGCGGCCGATTGCCGTCGAGCCAGCGCGTGACCTGCGGCAATGCAAGTGCTGCGTTCTCAACGGCATCCGTCGTCGTGTCGCGCGGGATTTCGAGGGTCGCCCGCAGCTTGCCGTTGACCTGGACCGCCAATGTCACCTGTTCCTCGCGGGTGAGCTCAACATCGAAGGATGGCCAGGGCTGTTCGGCAAGCAGCCCGTTGCCGCCGAGCTCCTGCCACATCTCCTCGGCGAGATGCGGCATCATCGGTCCGATGAGGCGCGCCAGGGTTTCGAGCCCTTCGCGAAGCACCTCGGGTGCGCCGGGCTCGCCCGTCGGAAGTTCGTCGAGCGCGTTGGTTAATTCGCGAATCCGCGCGACGGCGCGGTTGAAGCGAAACTTGTCGAGGTCGTCGGTGACTGCGGCGATTGTCTTGTGGGCCGCTCGCCGGATGGCCGAGGCCGAGGCCGAAAGGGAGGCCGGCACCGCCGAGCCTGGCGGCGGCAAGACAACGGAAGGCTCGCTGACCATCCGCCACAGCCGGTTGACGTAGCGCCAGATCCCCTCAATTCCGGTCTCGGTCCATTCGAGATCACGCTCCGGCGGGCTGTCCGACAACAGATAAAAACGCGCAGTATCCGCGCCATAAGTGTCGACGATCGCGTCGAGCCCGACGACGTTCTTCTTCGACTTGCTCATTTTTTCGTGCCGACCGGCGGTCACCGGCCGTCCGGCTGTGTCGACAAAACCGCCGGCAGCATCCATCTCGACCTCCTCCGGAAACAGCCACTCGCCGGCCTCGCTCTGATAGGTCTGATGGCAGACCATGCCTTGGGTGAACAGCCCGGCGAACGGCTCGTCGAGATCGAGGTAGCCGCAGCGCGTCAGCGCCCGGGTAAAGAACCGCGAGTAGAGGAGGTGGAGGACGGCGTGCTCGACGCCGCCGATATACTGGTCGACCGGCATCCAGTAGTCGACTGCCTGCCGCTCGAAGGCGAGGGGTGCGCGCGCCGAGCAGAAGCGCAGAAAATACCATGAGGAATCGAAGAAGGTGTCGAGAGTGTCGGTCTCGCGTTGCGCGGGTCCACCGCAGCTTGGGCATAGGACATGCTTCCATGTCGGGTGGTGGTCGAGCGGGTTTCCCGGCACCTCGAAGCTGACATCCTCCGGCAACCGCACCGGCAGGTCGCGCTCCGGAACGGGAACGATGCCGCAGGCGGCGCAATGGATGACCGGAATCGGGCAGCCCCAATAGCGCTGGCGGGACACCCCCCAGTCGCGCAGCCGATACGCGGTGGTGTGCTGACCGCGGCCCAGCGCCTCGAGCCTTTCGGCAGCCACGCGTTTGGCTGCAGCAACCGGCAAGCCGTCGAGAAAGCCAGAGTTGAACACCGTGCCGTCTTCGACATAGGCCGTCTCGGCGACAGAGAAACTCGCGGGATCGGCACCGGGCGGCAATACGACCGGGATCACCGGGAGCTGGTATTTTCGGGCGAATTCGAGGTCGCGCTGGTCATGCGCCGGGCAGCCGAAGATGGCGCCGGTCCCGTACTCCATCAGCACGAAATTGGCGATGTAGATCGGGATATGACGGCTCTCGTCAAACGGATGCACCGCCTCGAGACCGGTCGCATAGCCGCGCTTCTCGGCGGTCTCGATCACTGCCTCGCTGGTGCCCATCCGATTGCATTCGGAGATGAAGGCGGCCAGGGCCGGGTCCGCTTCGGCGAGCCGCAGCGCCAGCGGATGGTTGGGTGACAGCGCCAGAAACGAGGCGCCAAAGAGCGTATCCTGCCGGGTCGTGAAGACCTCGATACGCTCGTCCTGTCCGGCAATCGCAAAGAAGACGCGCGCACCCTCCGACCGGCCGATCCACTTTTCCTGCATCAGCCGCACCCGCTCGGGCCAGCGGTCGAGGCCGCCGATAGCGTTGAGCAGCTCTTCGGTAAAGGCGGTGACACGCAGCGACCACTGCGCCAACAGGCGCTTCTCGACGATCGCGTCGGAGCGCCACCCGCGCCCGTCGATCACCTGCTCGTTGGCGAGCACCGTGTTCTCAACCGGGTCCCAGTTGACCCAGGATTCCTTGCGATAGGCGAGCCCGGCCGCGAGGAAATCGAGAAACATCTTCTGCTGATGGCGGTAATAGTCAGGGTGACAGGTTGCAATCTCGCGCGACCAATCGTAACCGAACCCCATGCGCTCGAGCTGCGCCCGCATTGTCCTGATATTCTCGTGGGTCCATAGCGCGGGGTGGATGTTTTCGGCCATTGCCGCGTTCTCCGCAGGCAGGCCGAAAGCGTCCCATCCCATCGGGTGGAGAACGTTGAACCCTTGCGCCCTTCGATAGCGGGCGACCAGGTCGCCAATCGTGTAATTGCGCACATGCCCGACATGGAGCTTGCCGGACGGGTAAGGATACATTTCCAGCACATAGTATTTTGGCCGGCCGGGCTCGGCATCGACCTCGAAGAGCCGCCGTTCGCGCCAGCGGCGCTGCCATTTCGCTTCGCCTTCTCGAAAATTGTAACGGGACATGATGGCTTGGGGACTTCCTTCGGTTCTGCCGGCGACGAGCCGGACGCCGGCATCCGCCGGGGGGCTATTTTTCGCTCTTGATGGTCGCCATCCACTCGCGCTTGAGCTGCCGAGCCCGCTGCAGGATCGCGTTTTCGAGATCGGTCTCGACCTGTCGGGCGACCGTCGTCTCGATCCAGTTTCCGTCTCCCAGGCGAGCTTCGCGAGTTACCGTCACCGCCAGCGCATCCGACCGCAATGTCCGCGCCAGGATAAAGACGTTAACTTTGTAGCGTTCGTTCGGCTTGTCGCTCGGCGAATACCAATCGGTGACCAAGGATCCGGCAAGAGGGTCTTGCGAGGAGAACGTCACGAAATTCAACGTGTCGAGGGAGGCCTGCCACAGGATCGGGCTCACGGTGCTTCCGGTTTGCGGCCCTATCTGTCTTTGCGACTCTTTCTTGGCCAAACCGAGCACCGTCCAGATCGTTGCCTCGGTATCGATTTCTTCGGGTTCGCTCGCCGAGGCCTGTTGGGCGTTCGCCGTGTCCGGCTGCCCGCTCGAAGGGGTCTCGGAGCACGCCGCCAAAGCCAACGAAAGACTTGCGGCAAAGGCGACCGACAGGCGGTAATGGTCAACGGGCATCCCGCTATCCTCGGCGAAACGGCATCCTCGCGGCCGGAGCCAGGGAACGAGTCTTGTGCCAGGAATGGAGCCGCTATGGAAGGGGTTATCGCCGCCAGTCTCGTCGCCGTCCGCCGCCGGATCGAGATCGCTGCCGAGGCCGCCGGACGGGCGCCCGACAGCGTCACCCTCGTCGCCGTCAGCAAAACCCACCCTGCGGCGAGCGTGCGGGACGCACTTGTCGCCGGCCATCGCGTCTTTGGCGAGAACCGAGTGCAAGAGGCGCAGGCGAAATATCCCGCCCTGCGGGAGGCCTTCCCCGACCTCGCCCTGCACCTGATCGGACCGTTGCAGACCAACAAAATGCGCGACGCGGTGGCACTGTGCGACATGATCGAAACCGTCGACCGCCCGCGGCTCGCCCAGGCATTGGCCCGAGAGATGGAGCGCAGCGGCCGGCGCCCACCCTGCCTGATCGAGGTCAATACTGGCGAAGAGCCGCAAAAGTCGGGGGTGCTTCCGACCGCGGCCGATGACTTCATCATCGAGTGCCGCGACCGGATCGGCTTGCCGATCGAGGGCCTGATGTGCGTTCCGCCGCTCGACGAGGAACCGGCATTGCATTTCGCGCTGTTGCGCGAGATCGCCCGGCGCGCCGGGCTCGGTCTTCTCAGCATGGGGATGAGCGCCGATTTCGAGAAGGCGATCCGCTTTGGCGCCACCCATGTGCGTGTCGGCACCGCGATCTTCGGCACCCGCGGCGAGGGTTAGTGGCCCATCACCAGCCTCTCCTGTTCCCTGCCGCGCGGGAAAACTCAGGGTAAAAAATTTTTTGGGGCTGCCCGATTCCGAAAAAACGTGTGCGATCATAGACTTGGTCACGTTATTCGGCAAAAATCGAAGGTTTGGCAGGGAAACGGCAGGGAAGCGCGAAAACCCTCGGATTGCGTTCGATATCACCCGATATTAATAAACTTAGTTGACAATTTCACATGTATCGCATATGGTGCGGAATTTCGCGGTGGCAAGCGAGCGGCGGTGTTACCCCCGCCGCACGGGGGAGAGAGGGACCCGCGTCAGCGGGAGGATGAAGGCGCTAGGTGGGCTGATGGCTGCTCCCGACGATCAATGCCCGTTCGCAGCCGGAGCGAAGACATCGGGATAGGCATCGACCTGCTCAGGAAGAGGCCGGTCTGGCCCGATGCCGATGACCCGATACCCACGGTCCGCAAGAGCTTCGCGAGCACGCCTGTCGTCTGCCTTCTGGCCCACATGCTGCGGGCCGTCGATGAAGACGCAGACACCAGGGATTCTGATGCGTCGATAATAGAAGTCGGGCTGCAGGAAGATCTGCGGCTCCGGAGTGTACTGGGCAAAATCCGGGAGGCGCAGCTTTCGCTCGTAGAGGTGATCGAGGAAGGCGCGCTCGAAGGAAGATGCCGGGTCCGTGTGCTCCCACAGCCATGCATATTGCTCGTCGTAGGTCCGGCCCTCCGATTTCACTGGCTCAGATCGCGCCATCTTCAGAAGAAAATCTCGGACCCGATGCCGATCAAGATGGCGGTGATCGAGTTGGTTGGCGTAACTGAGAAGGCAGTCATAACAGGCCGCCGGGCAGCGCTGGGCCCAGTCGGGTTGCTCCTCGCCGGTCGCCGGGTCGAGATGCAGGAGATCAAGTGCCGTTCGCGCGAGCCTAGCAAAAGCGTCGGGCTCCTCGATTAGCCGCTCCCAGACGCCGATCCCGCCTTCGGCCGCTTCCCACAGAATGATGCGCCGCTGCTTTTCGCGGCCGATCAGCTCGACCTGGATTTCCTGCTCCTCGATCTGGTAGTCGAGCTGGATCGCGCGGCGCAGCGAATAGGCGAGCGTGCGCAGAAAATTCTCGTCAGGCTCCTCCGCCACGGCGTGCACCAGCAGCAGGTTGCGGGTATCGGAGACGTAGGGTCTGATCTGGCCACGCACCGCCCTTGGTGCGGTGCCGTTCGGCTCGTCGTCGTCATCGCTCTGGCGCTGCCACGTGCCCGTATTGGTGTCGATGACAAAGCCGCTGTGGTCAGCGGAACGGCGCCAGCCGTGATTGATCCGCCAGATCTCCGCCTGCGGAACGTATCGGACCACCAGCAGCGGCTCCGCCTCCTCGCCTTCAGCCAAAGTCAAGTCGCGCGCCGGGAGACCGGCCGGAAAACGGAAATGTGTCGTGACCTGATAGCCTTCGCGTGCCCGCTCTTCCTCCTCGGATGAAATGCGCTGCCAACGGGTCGCACGCACTGTCGGCTGCTCGAACAAAGCCTGCGGAAATTCCATCGTCGAAGCGTCGAGGCGGGTCCCGCAGTGTACGCAAAGATCGGCAGCCGCCTCGTCGCGCGGATGTATGTAGCCGCAGGCGAGGCACAGCTTCGCGCGGCTGATCCGGGCTTCAATGCCGCCGGCGGGCATCACGCAACCGGCGACGCGGTGCTTGCGACCCTCGAAATAGATGACATTCCCCGGCCCGAATTCGGTGAGTCCCAGGAAACGCGGGCGGTCTATCGCGTGCGCCTCGGTGGCCCCGGACACCAACGCACGGACCGGAAGGCGCGGGAAATTGTAGCCCGGTATGAACCCTTCGTTGGCAAGATAGCGATAAGTATAAAAATCGGCTTCGGTGCTGTGCGAGCGGTTCAGCAATAGCTCGATTTCCCGACGCGCTTCCCGCTCGCGCTGCTCGGCCGTTTCTTTCTGCCGTCGGTCGCGCAGCCCGGGATCGTCAAGGATACGCCGCGCGGCGTTGCGCTGCTCACAGGCGGCGCGGTAGAGCTCACGCCAGCGGTCGAAGGCTTGGTCGAAGGCTTGCGGGGTGCCGCGCGCCATGCCCTCGATCCATGATTCCGAATACCACGGTGCACTTGCGATCTCGGGCTCGGCCGATCGAGCGACGGCCCGCAACGCGTCGATAATCTCGGCGAGGCGGCGCGTCCCGGAAGCTGCCGCTTCGGCATATTCGGGCCGCAGTGGAAAGCCCGGGCTCGCAAGATCGAGCAATTCGGCGATAGAGCCTTTGAGACCGAGGCCAACCCGTGACAGCCATACCGAACGCAGATGCGCCTCGACGAGATCCTTGTTGGCGAGGTCGATGCGTGGCGGCGCCACCGCACCTGCTATCATCTGCTGACGGTTGCGGAAAAAATGGTGATCGTGGGCGTTGCCGTAGGTCGAAAAGGCCAGCACCAGCGCCGGTCGTCCGCCGCGCCCAGCGCGGCCGCTGCGCTGAACGTAATTCGCCGGTGTCGGCGGGATGTTGCGGAGATGGACGGCGGCCAGGTCTCGGATGTCGACCCCGAGCTCCATCGTCGGCGAGCAGAAAAGTACCGGCAGTTCGCCCTTCTTGAACTTCTCCTCGCGCTCGATGCGAAGCTCTGGCGGAACCTGGCCAGTGTGGTCGGCCGAGGAAAGCCGCCGTAGCCCTAACGCGCGATCGCGGTAGAGTGACGTGAAATAGCGGTTGCCGATACCCGGCCTGAGGTCCCGCCGGCGCAGATGCAGCGACTTCGCACGCACCGGGTCGGGCGGCGGCGGTGCGCCGTCGCCGCGTTGCCACCTCAGGCTGCCGACCTTTACCTGAATTCCGTAATCGGCACCGCGATGTGTGACTACGGTTACTAGATGCCCGCGCAACGCTGCGACGATTGCGCCGACCAGCGCTTCGCCTTCATGCGGGTCGAGGTCGCGGTCGAGATCCCAGGTCCGGCGCGAGCGGAGATAGCGGCCGATCGCCGAGCGCGCGCTCAACCGCAACATGACCCGGCGGTCGCGCGGATCCGGGACTGCCCCCGGGAACAGAGCAACCGAACCGGTGCGCAGCCGCTCGCGCTCGTCGAGGGCCCAGGGATCCCGGATTGTCTGGGTGACGCGTGCTGCGAGCGAGCGGGTTCGCTCCTCGGTCAGCGGCACGGCATCGATCGCGAGCACGCTGCGCAGATGGTCGAGCACCGCGCGGAGGACCATTTCGCGCCGGTCAGCAGACGTGGCGCCGATTGCCGGCGCGTCCCGCCACAGCGCGTCCTCCGCCGCCAGCTCGGCAAGGCCATCATAGTGGATGCGCAATAGTCCGCATTGCTCGAGGTTCGGCTGCGCCACCCGCCAGGCCCGAGCCAGATCCTCCAGCAGGCGGTATTCGAGCAGGTCCACCATGGCCCGCACCGCTTGCTGATGCCCGGGTCCGCCCGACACGGGCTCCTTCATGAAATCATCGGGCATCGGATCGAGCGCGCGAAACACCGCCTCCCCGACGCGGTCGTGCGAGAGTTCTATTGTCTGGTCGAGCGCCCGCAGTAAGGCGCTGCGCAACAAGACGACCTGCGTGAAGTCATTCAAATGCCCGGCCTGCAGCGAGGCGTCCTGGCGATTGTCGGTAAAGCTCAGCAGCTTCTGTGCCTCGGTGGGCACACCGTCGTCACCACGCAGGCCGAGGATGGCACCGGCGCCGAGAATTGTCGTTGCGGTCGAGCGCCCGGTCTGACTGAGGGTCACCAGCTTGCGAAAGTCGCTGGTCTCTCGCAGGTCGTAAGCAGCGCGGCAGCGCGGGCATAGCAGCAACGGCCGTGGTTGCCACCAGCCTTCGATCATATCGGCAGCACCCTTTGCGCCGATCGAGCCGTCGAGACCTACGAAGAATTGCTGGGGCAAATGCGGTCGATAGCGCTCCTTGATGTTTCCGGTTCGCGGATCGAGCCAGTTGTCGGGGAGGTCCTCGTCCTCCGACCAGAGACCATCTTGTTCGAGTGCGAAATAGCCCGGCTCGCCTTCATCCTCCTCGGTCGCATTGAGGAGCGGAGAGCGCGGCACCAAGCGCGCGGTTTCACCCTCGCGCAGAAGGCCCGCCAGATAATACTCCTGGCCGCACTCGCGACAGAAGGCGAGCGGAAACAGCATTCGGCTTTCGGCACCGCCCGCGCCCCCGGCATAGACCTGCCCCTGCATCGACAGGATGCGCCGCTCGGGCGGCTCGATAGTCGCGTGCACGCTGCCGCCGGAGGCGAGAAATTGATGTAGGCGAAAGGCGAAAACCGGCTCCCCTGACGGCAAGGCGGCCTGGTTGCCCGCTTCGAGCACCGTCTTGAGTCGGTCAGCGCACCGCTCCGGAGCGAGAGCGGACGTCTCCGCGAGAGCCGCAAGCCCGTCGGCAAAGGAGATCGGCGGCCGCCGTACCAAACGGCCATCCTCCGACGCGAGACCGAAGGTCTCTTCCGCCCAGGCGGTGAGCGGATGGCCGGCAACCGCGGCGCGGTCGGGTGGGGAAGGGCGCATTTCGACGGCAGCGCGGAGTGCTTCCGCCGTCGCCGGGACAGGCACCTGCGCCACCCGCTCCAAGGTCTCGTCAATCACATTGTCGGGGGTGATCCGGACGCCGAACAACCGGCTGCCCACCTCGGCGATCTGCACACGCCGGGCCGCGCGGTCTCCCTCGGTCGCGATCGTTGCCGATGTTCCGGCACATTGCAGGTTCGGCCGCCCGGTCCGCTGGCGCAGGCGCCGCAGCAGCATCGCCACATCCGCTCCTTGCCGGCCGCGATACACGTGCAGTTCGTCCACGGTTAGAAAGCCCAGTTCGCGCGTGGTCTCGCCGATCAGCGCCCGCTCCTGCGGCCGTATCAGCATGTATTCGAGCATCACGTAGTTCGTGAGCAGGATGTGTGGCGGATCCTGGAGGAGCTGCTGGCGCACTTCCTCGCGGGTCTGGCCGGTGTATTGGGCGAACCGCACCGGGCAGCCGGGCCAGTTCGCAGCGCGGAAGGCGTTCAGCGCCTCGATCTGGCTGTTGATCAGCGCATTCATCGGGTAGACGATCAGCGCCCGCACGGTGTGACGCGCCGGATCGTCACGCAGGATCATGTCGAAGATCGGCACGAGATAGGTCAGGCTCTTCCCCGAACCGGTGCCGGTCGAGACGATGTAATTGTCGCCGCGCCGCGCCGCCGCCAATGCCTCAGCCTGATGGCGATGAAGCCGCAGCTCCCCTCCAAAGAACCGCGCGGTATCGGCCAGGATCGCCCCTTCTGCTGCGAGCTCGCTTAGCGTCGGTCCCTGCTCGTACGCGGGGTTCAGCTGCAGGACGGCTTCGGGCCACAGCTCGCCTTCGGCAAGCCGCGCGCGCACGAATTTGTCGATCCGAGGATCGAGCACGTGGACGAAGCTCTCGACATAGTCTCGATATTCTTGGACGACATGCTCGCGCAGGCGGAAAACATCAAATGGCATCGCGGGGTCGGTTCACAGAGGCCGTTTTGGGAGACTGACGGGTGATTTTATCGCCCGAAAGGGTATATAAATACCACTGACGGAGTTCGAATGGGATCCGGCGAAAGCGGCGAGCAACCCAGCAAAACACGGTATCAGCTTTGTCGCGGCAATGCGTGTGTTCAAGGATCCTACGGCGGTAATTATCCGCGATCACCGCGCCTACGGAAGTGAGACGCGATACCAGGCGATAAGCGCCGTTGAAGGTGCGATCCTGTTTCGTTGCATATGCCCGGCGGGGTGGAGTTCACCGGATCGTAAACGCAAGAAGGGCGAGCCGACGTGAAAGAAGAGCTTATTCGCTACAGACCCGGTCTGGACCCTAAGCCCGAAGACAAGACCGATTGGGAGCGGGTCAGAAACATGACCGACGAAGAGGTCGAAGCCGCTGCGCTATCGGACCCCGACGCCCAGCCCTTGACTGACGAGCAGCTCGCCCGCGCCTTCAGGCCCGGGGGGCTCGTCGCGTTGCGTCAACGGCTCGGGCTCGACCAGACAGAGTTCGCGCACCGGTTCCGGATCGACCTCCAAACCCTGAACGACTGGGAGCGAGGGCTCGACGTTCCGGACGATATCGCGCGCGTCTACCTGCGCGTGATCGACCGGAATCCTGACGCGGTCGCCGCCGCGCTCGAGGATTGAAACGAGTTGCGCCATTATTCATTCAGTACGAAGCGGCCGGCTTAAGTGAACCAGGTTCGCCGATCAGAGCCGCACACGAAATGGACTGAAACCCCATTGGCTTCCAGCGCCGCGCAATGGATCAGCCAATCCGAATCTGTCGCGTTTGCAACCGGGATCCCCTCCCGGCAAGCCAGTGCTGCGAACTTTCTGTCGTTCGTGTCAAACAATGCAAGTTCGGCCGCTTTGGGAAAATCTTCGTATTCCCCCGCCTCGTCTTTCGGGAGAGGTACTCGCTCGATGCGCCCAGGAGCGCTGTTGAGGACTTCCAGGTAGAACCGGTCACCGACCCCGGGCTGTCCGCGCGGGCTCAGGTACCGGTGATATTCGGCCTCGATCTCTCCCGCCAGATCCAGGACTACGCAGCCCCTCGCCAGCGCCTCCTGAAGAAATTCGATCGCGGCCAGCCGACACATTGGAGATGCATGTTGGCCGCTGTCTTCCGGGTCCGAACGGCCATTGGCGACGATTGGCACATTGGTATCGACGGTAATACGGCCTATTGCGCGGCGGCCATGCGACGCAGGCGCGCCTTCTCGGCCTCGGCGGCTTCGCCGAACGCGTCCCCCATGAAGTTGGTTGGCCAATTCTCGATTTTTCCCAAAAGGTCCAACTGCAGCCGATCCAGCATCGACCCGCGGTCCGTGACGTCGCAGAAATAGAGCGCCACGTCCGCGCTTCCGATTTTCTCTTCCGCTATTCGCCTCTGCAGTCGCAACAGAAGGTGTTCGGAGTGGCTTTCGACAATGACCTGGACGCCGCGGTGCACCGCGGCGTTGATGATCACATCGGCCAGGTTAGCCTGCGCCAACGGGTGCAGATGAATTTCTGGCTGTTCGAGAATGACGGTCGAGCCGCGAGGAACATATTGCAGCAACGTCACGACGGGGAGCACCTGAGACACCCCAAAACCGACATCGGTCAGCAGAACTTGCGGCGCCCCCTTGCGGGTGATCACGCGAGCTTGCCAGCGGTTCGATCCTTCGGCGATCTCCTCCACCCGGAAGTCGTGAATGACCCCGAGCGCTGCGAGCCAATAGGCCACCACTTCCTGAAACGGACGAAGTCTGGTTTTATAGCCGACGTTTCTCTGCTCGCCCTCGGCGGTCATTGCCAGGATGGCGCTGATTGTCTCCTCGCCTTTCACGCCAACACTGGCTGGGCGAGCTCGCGACCACAGGTAATCACGAGACGGGTATTCGCGTAACGGGCCCAGGTAATAAAGCCCGTCCATCTGCTCTTCGTAAGCCTTTTCGAGATCGGCGAGAAATGAGGCGTTCTGGAAATAGGTGCGCGCTTGATCGGGGAACGCATAGGATTTGAGCGGCCCGGGGAGCTGCCAAACACGGCCAGGGTTGCGGATGAAGCGAAATCGTTCGGCAGGCTCCGCAACCAACTCAAATGGGGTTTCTGATCCATCCTTGCGGGTCAGTCGAAAGACCATACCGCCGATGGCATATTCAAGATCGGTCGAGACCATGCGCCGTGGCCTACCGCTCTCTCGGACGGTGCTCGCTACATGCAAAGTCTTGCCCCTGATTGGATTAGCCGAATCGCCGACCCCGAAGGGGCGCAGAATGAGATCGCTTTCTCGCTCGAAAGATATCCGCCACGTGAGGCGACGATCCTCACCGTGGCCATAAATCATGTCCTTAAAGATACCGAGATTGACATATTGGCCATTTAAACCAAGGGCGATGCCGCGGTCCGTCGCCTCCTTGGTTTGCTTCAACAAAAGCAGGAATTGCGTCAGACTCGATTTTCCCGACGAGTTGGTGCCGAAGAGGCCCGTGACCTTGCCGAAGACGAGATCGGCAGTCGCCCACGACTTGAAATTCTGGATATGCAGCGTTCTCAGCATGACGGAGCTACGTCGGGTTCAGTAGCGCTTCACGGGTCTCGCCCTAAACATAGGAATTGCGGCGCCTGTCGCCCTGTGACGACGTGTCCTTTCATTTCGCTGCTGCCGGACCGCGGGCATCCCTACCTGTTGGCCGCAGAGCAAGGATCGTCCGCAGCCCATCGAGGATCGCGCCGAACGCGGCGAAAGTTGCGCGGTCTCGGCGCTGCGGGGCGGCGATCCACTCTGCGAAGGCGAGCTTCGTTTCGGGTGCCGGTGGGCGGAAATAGAGCGCGGCGTCATCACCGGTCTGATCGAGATCACGCACGGCGTCGAGGGCCTTAACGGCAGTCGAGGGCTCTTCGAGGAACGCAGACTGCACCCTCCCTTCCTCGACCCTGTAAGCGGCATCGGCGATGGCCTGCCGGCGCAGCGCCGCCGGAAACGCATTCTCGATCGTGAACGGCCAATAGGCGGCATCGATGCGGAAGCGCCTCATCGCCTGCTCGAACTCGGCCGTCGGTGCCAGCAGGCACCAATGAATGCCGTTCGATTGCTGTCTCCAACTGCCGCCGCGGCGGGTGCGGCCGTCCTCGACGAGGGCGCGGCCTTCGCGGTCATTGTCGGCGAGCGCGAACACGAGACGGTCCCCGAGCAATTGGCGCAGCGCCGCTCCCCTGCCGGCGAGGCTCTCCATCTGCCGCGTACCGCCGGCCGCGAGGATCGTCACCGGCAACGGCTCGGTCGGGTGAAACACAAGCCATGCCGCCGTCAGGATCGTGACATCGCTCTCGCCCTCGACGAACAACGTCGGCAACGGCGTCGCGTCGGAGCGCGCCAGTAGTTCCTGCAATTCGCGTTCGAGGCTCTTGACCCGTCCCCGCGTCTCGACGAGTGCCCGTTGCACGGCGTCAAAATGGGTCGGGTCACGCAGCCGCGCCGGATCGAACGTGCCATCTTCGGCGAACCGGTCCCAGGCCTCGAGCACGAGCCGCCGAGTGCGATATTCTTCAAAGTTGGCCAGCTCGTTTTCCTTCAGGACACGAAAGGTTTCGCCGGGGTACTCTTCACCCATTACCTGTTTTGGATCGAGGATGTACTCAAGATCCGACTTGCTTATCCCATATAAATGCGCAAAATACGCATCTAATTCTGCCCGAAGCACCGCTCGACGATCGGGATTCCAGCCAAATGGAGTGCTCCCGCGTCCCAGATCAGCCGCAAATCCAGCCAATTCCGGCGTCGTAACCGAAAGTTCGAGAACGCGTTCTATTATGAAGTTTATACCAGCCTCCTCGACGTCGACCGGCGGAGGCGCTGGAACCTGGCAACCATATACGCCTTTAAATGGGATCCTGCATATTTTTGTCTTACAAGATAATCGAAGACGAGAGTATTTAGAAGAGCAAGGGCATACGCTGAATATTTCGTCGGTCCGTCCAGCAAGAATAGACTTATTCCGTCGTCAAAGACGACACGCGGCAGAGTGGCCGCTAAACACGTGCGTTCGCTCGTACTGTTAGTTACATCCCTCCAACCGATTACCCACTGCCGCACCCAGGATAATTGTATGTATTTCTCCGCCAGCGCTTGCTCGGACACGGTATAGCGCGGTGTTACGCGAAATTCCGCTAACTGATGCATTTCATCGTTGACGTGTGGAAGTACTCCCTTTCGCGCCTGCGCCTTGGTCTGACCTTGATAAGTACCGAAGCGATGATCAAATGCCCCAAGCATCTTCCCTTCGTATAAGGGTATCTCTGCGTTCGCGTATCCGGCTTCGCCGCCGGTAAGCGTGAACTTCGTTAGTTTTTTCTTATCTGTGGTGGTGTTGTAGAAGCCTCGTTTGAATCGGGGTGCTGCGGTCTCCGGCCACTTTCCAATCACAGGCCATTGTTGGTATATTTTTTCCGCGATTATCCTGTCATCATCGGTGCGAAACAAAGGAATGGAGTGCGTTACCGGGTTGAATTTCTCAATGCCAATGGATGATAGTCTATAAATTCTTATTTTCTGCCTCAAATGCTCTAGCTTGCGGGCAAACATTATAAACGAAGCAGTGTCTTCTGCGGGTGGAGCCGAGGTAAGTAGACAGAATTTTGTCTGATTGTGAACCCCGGGAAAGATTTTCTCTTCGTTCTCAAAACCTTTAATCGAATGAAGTTTGTTACGCTCAACAATGCTACCAAATAAGCTGGCTGTTGTTTCGTCTGTGGCGAACCCAAGGGGCGTCACGAGCCCAACGGCGCCAGCGGTCGATCGCGCAGTGTCACTAAGTTCTATGAAGGTGACATAGAGGTTGGTTTTTCCGCCTCGGCTGAGAGGATACCGGTTACTGAAATTGAAAAAGTGATTAATTCTAGCGGCCGCAGCCCTACCAATGACGGGGTCGCCATCCGGGCTCGTTTCGTCGACGGAAGTCAGCTCGCCCGGATCGGCGTTGGAAGAGGCGTCAGATCTAAATTCAGAAACGTTCCATGGTGGGTTGCCGAGGATCACGTCAAAGCCCCCACTGGCGAATATCTCAGGATATTCGAGCCGCCAATGGAAGAAGCGAAATCGGTCGGTCAGCTCATCGATCAGAGCTGCTCGCTGAGGGTTTTCGCATCCGGTGAGCGCATTCCGCACATCGGCCGTTGTCGGTGCAATACGCTCATTGCCGCAGCCGCGCGGGGCAAAAAATGCGGCTGTCCAGGCGTCGCAAGCGCGGCGCAGGCGCGACACGGCGCCCTTGCCCTCGATCAGGGCCCCATAAAGTTCTCCCTTTGAGCGGACATCGCCGGGCGTCTCGTCTGGCATATCGGCGAGGGCGGCGAATTCGCGGGCGACATCGGCGAGAACCGTGTCGGCAGAGAAGGTATCGAGCGGCGCCGCGCGCTCCCGTCTGTTGCGTCTCCGCAGTTCGCTGCAGACTGACGGGTCATCGCCAGTCAGCCGCTTGAAGGCTTCTTCGGGCACGCCCGTTTTCAATACATCGAGGTCGAAGACGCCGACGAGGCTGTCGCCGCAGCGGATGCGGTGGTCGAGAAAGGAGAGCGGCAGGCCGGGCGAGTGCCCCTCAATCCACAGCGCGACCTTACACAGATCGACGGCTAGCGGGTTCTTGTCGACAGCGTAGAGGCAATGGCGGATTACGTCGCGCAATGCGTCGCGCTGGGCCTTGGGAGCTGGTTCGGCCTCGCCGCTGCGGACTATCGCCAATTCGCGCCGGATGCGACGTGCCGCCGCCAGCAGAAAATGCCCCGAGCCGGCGGCGGGATCGCAGATCGTCAATGACAGCAGCGCCCGTTCCTTCTCCTCCCTTGTTTTCGCGGCGTCCAGGCGCGCTTCCATGACCGGGACCAGCGCGCTCTCGATCAGTTCGCGCACTAGCTCGGGCGGCGTGTAATAGGAACCGGTTTCCTTGCGCTGGCTGCCCGCGGCGAGCGCGAAGCGCCACGGGTCGCGGAGCACCTGCGGGTGGTAGTCGAGCAGGCTCTCGTAGATCGAGCCCAGCTCTTCGACATCGAGCCCGGCATAGTTCACGCGCCGCTGCACGCCGGTCTTCCTCCGTCCGGTCCGCTCCTCGAAGGTCGAGAGCTGGCGGATCGCCTCAAGGAGGTCGCTGTTGCGCAACGCGGTGTGTCGGTCTTCGAAATCGAAGCAAGCGTCCGAACCAAACAGCTCGCCGTTCAACGCCGTCAGGGCGAGGGCCTTTGCGGCGGCTTCGTCGCGGAACAGCCGGAAGGTCTCCTTCAGCCCCTCCCAGAGGTCGCCGTAACCGTCCTCGGTCACATGGCGCTCCGCGCGGTCGCGCAGCCGCCCGATCCCGTACCAGCGCAGATAGACTTCGTGGCGCGCGGCCTCGCCGGCTTCGGGGACGAACAGTAGCCGGCGTTCCTCCGCGACCATCAAGAACAACAGGCGATAGATCAGGTTCAGGAGCTCGCGATAGAGCTGGAGATCTGTGAGGCCGTCGTTGTCGAGCTTCGCGCGCAGCGCGGCGTTTGCTGGATGAGCGAGAAAGCCCGAGCCGAGCGTCTCCAGCGCCGACTTGACTCCGTTTCGGAGATCGCGCCGCACGCGTCCGCCTTCCTCGATCCCTTGCTGGTACCAGCTCTCCACCAGGCAATCGTGCGGTTCTTCGTTATTGTCAGGGAAGCGCGAGCGATGCAACAACCGGAAGACGAGCGCGAATTCGTTGTAGAGATTGCTGTCGAGGATGGTTTCAAGATCGATCGCCATATAGCTCGGGCGGGACGAGCGCGCGTTATTGCGCAACAGCCGCAATTCGCGCCCGTTCGTGACGATCCCCCACAGCGTGTCGCTTTTGTTCAAGTATTCCTGCAGCAGCGCATGCGGGCTGCGCTTCTGCTCACCCCGCTCGTCGAGCTTCTGACCGAAGGCAACCGCGTGAACTGGCGTTGCGTTATCCGCCTCCCCAATACGATGCGAGATCGGGAAGCTTTGTCCTCCCGCCTGTATAGCTGCGCGCTGGAAGTGAAGCCTGTAGCCGAGCCGCTCAAACAACGGATAGATCCAAGCTTCGCGCGTTACGGTTACGGGGCTCGCTTGCGAAAATTCGCGACGCCGCTTGAACCCGTCCCACGACGGCCGGAGATCTGAAAACGCCGCCTGAATCTCGGCGCTGAGGCGCCCCGCTTCGAGGCCGAAATCCGTCGGCTTTTGGCCCGTGACGGTTTCGTCGCCGAGCGCGATGCGTTCGACCAAGTCGGCGGCGAAGAGACCGCCTTCGACGGTAATGCCGACCCGGCTCACTGCTGCGCTCCAGACGGGAGCAACACGAAGCAGCCGAGGATATCGGGCGGCTCGTGCGGCGATACCTTGAGCCGCGGTGCTTTAGTGAGCTTGCGTAGCCGGGCATGTGCGGCCTGAAGTGCCGCGATGCGGTGCGTCACGATCGGCGCGTACCACTCCGAAGTGCCGGTTAGGAATTCGAGCGCCCAGCCGATCTGCTCGGACTTCTCTTCTGGACTGACATTGCTGATCGGGCGCGCCGCCGCGGCGATCTCGCGGCCGGCCGTTTCGAGGGGTTCGAGCCAGTGAAGGCGTCCCTCGCGACGCTCGAAGGCGGCTAGCACGACCTCCTCGGCGAATTCCTCGGTTTCCTCTTCCAGCGTGTAGCGCAGGCGAAGCAGTGTGAGCACAGCGCGGAACCGAACGGCGTCGGTGCGCATTGCGCCGGTGCGCGCAAACAGCGCATCCGGAGCGGTGCCGAAAGCCTGCCCGAGCACCGCCTCGCACAGCGTAGCGACCGCCGGGTGCGTGCGGCCGAGCACCGGGACCGGGTCGCGGACCGTTGTAAATGTGACCCGCATTGGGAATTCATTGCCGAGCGACGGTGTGAGGCGCCCCTTGATGTCGCCCGGAGCCAGATCGAAGATGCCCTCCTCGCGACGGGGTGCGAGGCGGCCGCCGAAGCGCTGCAACGCCTCGGCGACAAAGCGGCGGGCGGTGTCTGGATCGCCGAGCACGGTGTCCGTTGCCTCGATCTCTTGTGCCACTTCATCGGGCTTGATGCCGCGCTGCGCAAAAAAGCCGCGCTCGCGCTTTTCTCGTTCTGCGGCCTCGTCCCAGGCGGCGTGCAGCCGGCTGACATCGGGGGTCGACAGGGCGAGCTCGAGCTGCCTCTCACGCGGAACCCGCGCCAGCAAAACGTTGTCGACCACGGTTTCCATGACCTGCTCGGGATCGACCGGAACCGGGACGGCGATGCCGAGGCTCTTGCGGATTGTTGTCGCCTTGCGGATCAGCACGTCGAGGACGACCTGATCGACCTGGTTGTTGGTGCCGTACAGCAGCACCGTGCGGACTTCCCGCTTCGGCTGGCCGAACCGATCGACGCGCCCCTCCCGCTGCTCGAGCCGGTTGGGGTTCCACGGCAGGTCGTAATGAACCACCGCGTCGAAATGCTCCTGCAGGTCGATGCCCTCGGAGAGGCAGTCGGTCGCAACGAGAACCCGCCGCGGGCTCATCGACAGCTCGCCGATTATTTCCTTGCGCTCGTCGTCACCGAGATCGCCGGTCACAGCCTCGACATGCAGGTCTTTTAGTTCCCGGCCAATCAGCTTGCGCAGCTGATCCGCAACATACCCCGCGGTAGGAATGAAACGGCAGAACACGATCGGGTGGTGACCCTCGCGGAGCAGCCGGCGGAGGATCTCGATCAGCTCTCTGAGCTTCCAATCCTCTTTCGGCCCGGCGAGCGATCTCGCGCGCTCGCCAAGGCGCTTTAGGCGCCGCCGGTCGTAGTCGATGCCGATCCGCTCGGCCTGATCGACCGGCCCGGTTGGGGCGTAATCGGCCGCCTCCTCGTCGCCGAACAGGTCGAGCACCTGCGGGCGGTAGGTCTCGTCTACCTCTGCCCCGGACTCCGATCCGGCGTCTGCGGGGGATTCGCCGTCCCCACGAGGATCGTCGCCGAGCTTCGCGGCGCGATTGCCGAGCACCATCGCCGCCGCATCGGGGCTCGACAGCAGCGAGCGCAGAATAGCGATGGCCGCCCAATGCCGGACCCGCTGCTGCGGAGCACGGAGGCCACGGGAGTCTTCGAGCGAATCGCGGCAGTAGTCGAGGACATCGGCAAAGAGGCTCTGATAGGCCCGAGAGAGTTCGTACCGGGCCTCCTCGGCTTTTCGTTCCGGAAATGGCGTCTCCGAGCCGAGCCATTTCTCGACGTCCCGGCGCCGCCGTTGGACAAGGGAGGGAACGAGCGCCTCGCGATCGAGCGGCTCGACCGGATCACGATCGAAGCCCGGATCGAGCAGGCCCAATAACGAACGAAAGCTCTCCTCGATGCCGCTGTGCGGGGTGGCGGTGACGAGGACGATGTGGCGGTCCGGATCGCGGGCGAGATTCCGCAGCAGCTCGTAACGCTGGTGTTCCGCACCCGATGCTGTGCCGCGCGGACGCGCCGCCGCATGCGCCTCGTCCACGATGACGAGGTCGGGGACGGCGGCGAGAAACCGGTCGCGCTGCGAGCTCGATTTGACAAAATCGATGCTGGCGACGACGTTGGGATAATGCTGGTACACGGAGATATCTTGCCGCGGCAGACCTCGTTCGAGCCGGCGCATCTGCGCGGGCTGCACCAGCACGGCCTCGATCCCGAATTTCTCACGCAGCGCGCGCTCCCACTGGTCGCAGAGATGCGCCGGGCACAGCACGGCCAGCCGCCGCGCAAGCCCGCGATCGAGCAGCTCGCGTGCGATCATCGCCGCCTCGATGGTCTTGCCGACACCAACATCGTCGGCGATCAACAGCCGCACCGGCGACTGCCGCAACGACATGATCAGGGGCACGAACTGATAAGGCCGCGGCACGACTGAGATATGGCCGAGCGAGCGGAACGGCCCCGCACCTGAGCGCAGGCTGAGCCGAGCCGCATCGAACAGGGTCATGATGCCGGTCGCGTCGCCGCCGGCGGTGGGTCCGGGATCGCCGAATCGCGCCAACCGGACGCGCTCGCCTTCAAGCGGCAGGAACAGGCCGACCTCTTCGCCCTGCGCGGTCGTCAGCGGTCGCAACCGTAGCACCTCCGGTTCGCGCGGCGGCAGGACGATCCACTCCCGCCCACGCGCGTGCACGATGGTCCCGGCTCGGTAGGGGCTTTCCATTTGCGTCTCCCTAACGGGAACGGTAATGGCTGCCGATGAAAGACGCTAGCGTCGGCGGCTAAACATGCGGGTGTTTATGTACCCTCGCGCAAGGGTGATGAGACCCCGTCAACGGGCCGTCATGGGCGCTCGACAGCGTCACTCTCGTTGCCGCCAGCAAAACCCATCCGGCGGCGAGCGTGCGTTCCGCCGCTCGACGAGGAACCGGCATTGCATTTCGCGCTGTTGCGCGAGATCGCCCGGCGCACCGGGCTCGGCCTTCTCAGCATGGGGATGAGCGCCGACTTCGAGAAGGCGATCCGCTTTGGCGCCACCCATGTGCGCGTCGGCACAGCAATCTTCGGCGCCCGCGGCGCCGAACGCTAGCCCCGGATCGCCGCTCAATCGTTAAGGATTCGCTGATTTTTCGTTGATCTCCCGGGTAACAATGGAAATTTCGCTCCCGACAGGACCGAAAATTCGTTGTTCCTGTGGCAAAATTCCATTGTTCGACGCGGTAATGGAATTTGCCTGCAAGTAATTGATATTACGTAGGCATGCGGGTGCCTCCCGGCGTCCCGGACGGGCGATTTTCAATTTTCGTTGTTTTCGGTCAGAGCAAGTGGCCGCCGCGGGTCGCCTTGGTGCGCAGGTAGCGCTCATTGTGGCCGTTTGCCGGAAAGACATGCGGCACCCGCTCGACAACGCGGATGCCGTAGCGCTCGAGGGCGGCCACCTTCTCCGGATTGTTGGTCAACAGGCGCACCGTGCCAAAGCCGAGCTGCCGTAGCATTTCCGCCGCCGGCAGATAGACGCGCTCGTCGGCGTCGAAGCCGAGCTGCTGGTTGGCGTCGAGCGTGTCGAAGCCGGCGTCCTGCAGCCGGTAGGCTCTGAGCTTGTTAACGAGACCAATGCCACGCCCTTCCTGCGCCAGGTAGAGCAGCACCCCGTCGCCCGCCCGCGCGATCAAGGCGATGGCGCCGCGCAGCTGGTCGCCGCAATCGCAGCGCAGGCTCGCGAGCAAATCACCGGTAAAGCATTCCGAATGCAGCCGCACCAGCACCGGTGCGGCAGGGTCGGGCGCGCCAATTACGATTGCGAGATGCTCGGTGCCGCCATCGCGCGGGCGGAACGCGATCAGACGGGCGCTTTCGGCCTCGGCGAGCGGGACGCGTGCCTCGGTAACCCGCTCGAGCCCGGCCTCAGCCGCATGGCGCCGGAACACCGCGGTGGCTTCGATAGAGGCGAGATCGCCGCGCCGCGCCAACAGCGCTGCTTCGGCCGTGCCGGTGCGGAGCACGAGGGCTGCCGGCAGCAGGGCAGCCAGCTTCGCCAAGGCCACCGCGGCGAGCGCGCCTCCCTTGGCGGGAACCGATGCCGGACCAAACCCGGGCGGCTCGGCACCGAGCGAAGCTGCCGGGTCGGCGAGATTACGGATCACCGCGGCCGGCATCTCCGGCGAAACCGAGATCGTCAAGGCGCCCGACAATTCCTCGCGCGGCGCCAGGCCGAGCGCCACAGCCCGCCGGCGGGTCAGCACAACCCGTGCCGGTGCCTGCGAAATCCGGCGCAGTCGCCGGAGGTTCTCCTCGTTGACGAGCTCGGCGGCAACGGCGAGCACATTGATCTGATCGTCGCGGATCAACACCGGCTCGCCGCGGCGCAGCGCGCTGATCGCCTTACCGAGCCTTGCCGGCGCTGTCGCAGCATCACCGTGCGCGGCCGTAGAAATCCTGGATTGAGGCACCCTCTTCTCCTTGCCGCAACTCATCATAAGGGGTGGCGGCTATCGCGCCAGCCCCTTATTCAACGCTCATCCATGCTGTTTGGTGCACCGGAGCATGACGATGTCGGCGGCAAAGGAGTAAGCGAGCATGACCAGCGCCAGCGCACAGACCGCCGCGGCCCAGCTCGGGGGTGTCGCTGGGGCGAGCGAACAGAGCAATGCCAGGCTCTGCACGACCGCGATCGCCTTGCGGCGGCGATCGGCGAACGCCCGGGCCGGCGGCGTCGGGCGCAAGACCGGGAATAGCCGTCCTGCGCCTACGTAAAGATAGCGCATCGCCCCGATCGCCAGCACCCAGCATGGGACGGCACCGGCTTTCACCGCCGTTATCGCCAGCACCGCTATTGCAAACGCGTCGATCTCCATGTCGAAGCGCGCGCCAAAGGCAGACGCCAACCCTTGGCGGCGGGCCGCCCAGCCATCGGTGCCGTCGAGCAATAACGCGGCACCGGCGAGAGCGACCAGCGTCCAACGTTCCGCGGTGCCGAGCGGATCCGGATCGAGCGCGCGGCCAGCGATCAGACAGGCCACACCCGCCCGCGCCAGGGTGATCCGGTTGGCGATGCCGAGGCGGGGATGGGGATGATTTCGCGCGAGCCGGCGCTCGGAGGCGACAACCAGTCCGGTGAACAATATTAGCCCGGCCATCGCGGCCGGGGTTTGCACCGCGCCGCCGAGCACCAGCAGCAAAGTCGCGGCGGCGGCGATCCCGAGGGAGCGGGCGAATACCACATGCGCTTCGCGCATCAGCGCAAGCGAATAGGACGGAAGCGGAGCAGCGTGGATCGACATCGGCGCGGGTTCGGTGTATCTGGCGATCGTGCCCAATCGGGAGCTAGTCAACAAGCGCCCGCGCCTGAGACTCCGCGGCGGGCTGGATTATTCCGCCGATGGTTGAGGCGCGAGCGTTTTGGGTCGTGGCCCCGGGCCGGGGCGAGCTCAAGGCCGAGCAATTGCGTGCGCTGAAATCGGGCGAGCTGTTGATACATGCCCGCGCCAGTGCCATCAGCAGAGGCACCGAAACGCTCGTCTTTCGCGGCGAGGTGCCGCAGAGCGAATGGCAACGAATGCGTTGTCCGTTCCAGGAGGGCGGGTTCCCGGCACCGGTCAAATATGGCTATGCCGTGGCCGGCGTTGTCGAGGATGGTCCCGCCGAATTCTGCGGCCGCCGTGTATTCTGTCTCCACCCTCATCAGGACCGCTTCATCGTCCCTGAGGAAGCCGTCGTCGCCATTCCCGATGACGTGCCGGACCGGCGCGCGACGCTTGCCGCCAACATGGAGACGGCGATAAACGGCCTATGGGACGGTGTGCCGGGTCCGGGAGACCGGATAGCGGTCGTCGGTGCCGGCGTCGTCGGCGCCCTCGTCGCCGCGCTCGCGGCGCCGCTGCCCGGTGCAGAGGTCGAGTTGATCGACAGCGATCCGAACCGCGCCGCTTTGGCGGCAGCACTCGGTTGCCGCTTCGCGCCGCCACAGAAGGCGCGCGGCGAAGCGGACCTCGTGATCCATGCGAGCGGAGCCCCCGACGGGCTGACGACGGCGCTCGCCATCGCCGGTTTCGAGGCGACGGTGATCGAGATGAGCTGGTATGGGACGCGGGTCGTCCCGCTAGCTCTCGGCGGCGCGTTTCACTCTCGGCGACTATCCTTGCGTTCGTCTCAGGTAGGCTCTGTGCCGCCAGGCCGCCGGGCGCGCTGGTCGCGTCGACGGCGATTGGCGCTTGCTCTCTCGCTGTTGCGCGTTCCGGTCTTCGATCTGCTGCTGTCCAGTGACAGCGATTTCTTGGCTCTGCCCGAGCTGATGCCGCGCCTCGCGGCGTCATCGGCCGGCGGGCTCTGCCACACCGTGCGTTATGATTGAAGGAGAGGAGCCCGCCCATGTACAGCGTCACGGTGAGCCATCACATCATGATCGCGCACAGCCTCGTCGGCGCCGTCTTTGGACCGGC
>Ga0306920_100001907_pt1 | contig 26031 bp, 23 predicted proteins | sample flu12Cox44000170_FD_204666 | JGI IMG/M metagenome (GOLD analysis project Ga0306920, IMG submission 204666) | Lab enrichment of tropical soil microbial communities from Luquillo Experimental Forest, Puerto Rico - flux4day.12C.oxic.44.000.170 (v2)... | ecosystem: Environmental > Terrestrial >...
CCAGCATGGCGGCGGCGTCATCGTCGGAGATCGAGGCGATCGGCCGCTCGTTCCAGCGATACACCCGCCCGATCCGCTGCAGCGTCGTGCGGGTGGCGGGACCAGTGCGTAGCGATGTGAGCCGTTCGGCGTAGTAAACCTCGACCACCTCGCCGTAGCTCTTGGCCTTTCGTTCCGTCCCGGCGCACCCGGCCTTGGGCGCGAGCGGCGTGCCGCCATTGGCTGCGGTCTTGCGCGCATCGTTCGCGACCTCGCGGGCCCGCGTCAGCGGCACGTCCGGGTAGCGGCCGAGGGTCAGCCACTCGACCTTGCCGGTCGCCTTGTTGCGGCAGGCAAAGGCGAAAGGTCTTCACCCCCTTCGGCGTGATCCTGATGCAGAGGCCGGGACAGGCGGCGTCGCCGACCGTGTAGGGGGCGGGACGCGGCTCATAGGACCGGATGGCGGCGTCGGTTAGTTTCGTTCTCATTGGATGTCGTCTCTCTGGTTTGTGTTAGCTCTGCTAACAAAATTGCGAAATACTTTGCTTCGCAGTGAGACGAGGAGAGACGGCAGAAAGAAGGCACGAAATGAAAGTTAGCCCACAGCCGCAGGCACTTCCTTGTTGCATCCTGTTTCAGACTGTCTCACGTGATCTCATTGCGAGACAGGAAAATATTTAGCTATCCACAAGCTGGGCCGGCCGATTACCCCATCTCTTGCGCCACTTTCAGGGCCAAACGAATATGATGTATCTTTGAGTACATAACCGAGATTGTGCGCGACGGATGTTGCGAACCGACCACCTTGCGAGTTGGTGGACCCCAAATCGAAATTTTTCCTCCTCCCGGCAAGCGGCCGAAAGCATGCTTGGGCGAGAAGTGTGCAATTGACAAAATCGATAAATACAAACTGTCCCTCTCGTAAATCGAATCCAGTTAGTTGTTGGAGGAGAATCGGACGATCCTGCGGTTGATGGTGGATACCCTAAGGCTAATTCTCGGAGTGATTGCTGAGCTGTTCCGGTCGCGAGCCAGTCTGGAAGCAAAGATCCTGGCTCAGCGACAGCAGGTCAACGTTCTGCAGCGCCCGAGGCCGAAGCGACCTAGACTGTCCTCGATCGATTATTCTTCCGCCGCCTCCTACCTCGGCTTTCGGGGCACAGCGGACACGGTCGCGCTTGTTGCTGGCTCGTCGCGCCCAAAGTGCTAGTCTCAGTCCCCGCACAAGGTAAATGACCGACGTTGTCTTTGAGGGCGTAGCCCATTTCAGCCGCTAATGGTTGACCGATAATATTCAGGAGCGCGCAATGGAGGTCATTCTTCCTCCCAAGGGTCGTGATCTACGGCTCGATCTATTTCGCGGCCTAGCGAATTGGGTGATTTTCATCGCTCACATTCCCAACAACGTCGTTGACTTACTGCTGTTCGGGACGGGACGTTACGGCTTCAGCGACGGGGCCGATATGTTCGTGTTCATTTCGGGCTATACCGTGGGATTTGTAGATGTGAGGAGGATGATCGAGCGGGGCCCAGTGGTGACCGCGACGCGGATCCTCCAGCGAGCTTGGCAGATCTATGTCGCACATGTGTTGCTTTTCGTCGTCTATCTGGTGGGGATAGGTTATTTCGGCCAGAAATTCGGCTCGGCCGAGCATGCCGCCACGTTCAATGTCAAGATATTCCTCGATCACCCGGCAGAGGTCCTCTATCAAGGCCTTATTCTCAAGTTCAAACCCCTCAACATGGACGTACTTCCCCTCTACATCGTGTTGATGCTAGCCAGTCCGATCCTAGTGTGGGGGCTCGTGCGCTCCCGAAACATCACCCTGCTCGCTTCGATCACGCTCTATCTCGCGGCGCGGCAATTCGGCTGGAATCTTCCTTCATATCCGGAAGGAAATTCGTGGTTCTTCAATCCGTTCGCCTGGCAGCTTCTGTACGTGTCCGGCGCGTGGTTCGCTGTGGGCGGGGCGGCGACATTGATGCCGTTGATTCGTTCGCGAACGCTTCTAGTCTTCGGCGTGGCTTATCTTGTGTTCGCCTTCGTGATGGCGATGGCCGGCCGGCATCCGGATATCGCGCAGATATTTCCGCCCTGGTTCGTCGGCATCTTCAACCCCAACGACAAGACCAATCTTGCCCCCTATCGTTTCATCCATTTCATGGTCGTCGCATTTCTTCTCGTTCGGTTCATACCCCGTGATTGGCCGGGCCTCGAGTGGCGCGTTTTCAAGCCCGCCATTCTTTGCGGGCAGCAGTCCCTGGAAATCTTCTGCGTTGGAGTTTTTCTGTCCTTCGCAGGCCACTTCGTGCTGGTTGAGGTGTCGGACACGATCTGGATGCAGATCGCCGTCAGTGTGGTCGGCGTCACGTTGCTGACGTTGCTGGCGTGGTACCGGTCTTGGTGGAAAAAGCTCGACAAGGCCCCGAGGCGGCCAGCCTCGCCGAGTGCGGATCATCGCACGGTCGAATTGCCCGGGTGAACCTCCGCGAGAAATCAATTTTGTCCTTGTCTGGTTACGCCCGGCTAGCTCGCCACGCTGTCGCGCTCGCAGACGCGCGCGCGGCCCAGCCCAGTGCTCCACCCGCGCCTCACCATCAAGACCATCAAGGAGCTGCCGGAGGTGTGCTGGTGACGTTCCCGATGAACGACCTAGCGCGCGACACCAGCGTGAAGACCGGCGACCTTGGGAAATTGTGGCAAGCTTGGAGTTGGGCGCCTCGGACAACACCCATGGCTTTGCAAAAAGCGCCGCCTCAAAATCAAACGGCACCAATAGCTTAAGCTTAAGGATGGAAAGAGGCCCGCCCGGCCACGCATGTGAACTGACTGACAACTCTGGCAGACATTGCGGCTTCTCGCCCACGGCCATTATGCGTACCCATGGCATCTGACTGGTGTGTTGATTTATGTCAAACATCCGTGCGCCCAATCAGGATTTTCTCCAAGACGCTCATCAAGAGGCTATAAATATGCATGACCTTCGCAGTGTGATTGCATCTGCTTTTCTGGCGCTCGCGGCCTGGACGAGCACGGTCTATCCATCTCAAGCAGACACTGGCACTGTGCATGTTCTCTTCGGCACGTCGGGCGTTGTCGTGGGCGTTGGTAATGGCAAGGGTACGCTAACATTCCATGGAAAGACGTATCCGTTCGAGGTTTCGGGTGCGAGTTTTGGTCCTACGCTGACGCTAACACTGAGTGAGTTGGTGGGTCGGGCCATGAACTTACGTGCTCCCAGTGATCTAGCCGGCAACTATATTGCGGTCGGAGTCGGTGGTGCCGTCGTGGCAGGAATCGGCGTCGCTCGGTTGCGAAACGCGAATGGGGTTGTCTTGGCGGTTCGCGGCCCTAAGTTCGGTGCGGGGCTCGCGGTCAACCTGGCGCGCATCACCATTACAATGATGTGACAACAATGCCGGAAGATTTCGACGTCGTTCAGCGAGCGCGCACCGACGTCGGAAAATGGGGCCAGTATCAGACATCAGAAGACGATGACACGAGACAAGGCGACGGGCTATAGACATAATCACTCGCAACAATGGTTTCCGGCATCCTGGATTTTCACCTGCCCCTTGATACGTCGCCTTTAGGAAGAGTGCGTAAAAGTCGTTTCCAAAGAACTGTACCATCCTTGTCGGTTTTGGTCCTACTTGCGGCGCTCGGAAGGACGAGGGCCATACCACTGATTGCTAAACGTAGAGGGGAATGCGGGTCTTCGAATAAAGATGAAGGCTCGGTCACTCATCTCGTGACAGCTGTTGCAATCAGCCGTCAGTTGGGCAAACGACTGGTCGATTTTGCCTCGTCCTTTGCTCTGATGGATTCGCCGACCATTCACTTTATTTTATCCGTAACGGTCAAATCAGCGGCAGGTATGGTCTGCGTGCCGCTTCCTTCAAAGTCGAGTTGAGTTGCTCCAGTTCAAAATCTGCCAAAGGCCAATTTCCGCGCTTGACGGCATAGAAAAGCTTAGAGTGCCGTATTTGGATCACGACCATGAGGTCACTGAGACGGGGCACGTAGCCGGTGGCGCTCTGCTCCGAATTCTCCGCTGCTACTGAGGCGTTGACTTGTAGGACGAGTATCAAGCCCAGGAATAACCTGAGCGGGCGCATCGCTTCCCCCTATTAAATCGTTCAGGAACGGCCCCACGTCAGGATCCACATCGGCATGCTCCACTTGAGCCACGACAGCAGTGACGGCCTCAGCCCCTAACGCTATCGTCAACAAGACGGTCGCGCCTCGGCGGCCGACCGAGATGGATCAGACAGGCCTTTCTCGCTTTAGATTTTCATGACCACGCGACCGTCGATCTTGTTTTCGCGCATGCGGCCGAAGATGCTGTTGATGTCTTCCAGCAGCTCGGTCGAGTAGTGGACCTTCACCTTGCCTTCGCCGGCGAACTGCAGGCACTCGGCGAGATCAAGTCGCGTCCCCACGATCGATCCTCGAATGGTTTTGCGCATCAGCACGGTGTTAAAGATGTCCAGCTCGAAAGAACCCGGTGGCAGCCCCACGAGGGCCATTGTACCCCCCTTGCCAAGCATTCCGAGGGCCTGGCTGAATGCTTTGGGTGAGACGGCGGTTACGAGCACACCTCGCGCCCCGCCACAGAGCTTGTTCACCTCGGCCACCGCATCGCTCTTCATGGCGTTGATTACCGCATCGGCGCCCATCTTGCGTGCCAGCGACAGCTTCTCGTCCGAGATATCGACGGCGATGACATCAAGGCCCATGGCCTTCGCATACTGGACGGCGACGTGGCCGAGTCCTCCGATGCCGGAAATGACGACAGTATCGCCTGGCTTGGCCTCTGTCTCCTTCAGCCCCTTGTAGACGGTCACGCCGGCGCAGAGGATCGGAGCGGCTGGTTCAAAGTCCAGGCCCTTCGGCAGGTGGCCGACATAGTTCGGATCGGCGAGAACGTACTCCGCGAAGCCGCCATTGACTGAATAGCCGGTGTTCTGCTGCGAGTCGCACAGAGTTTCCCAGGCGGCTAGGCAATGCCTGCAATGACCGCACGCCGTGTGCAGCCAGGGCACACCGACCCGGTCGCCTTCCTTCACTGCGGTTACGCCGCCGCCCACCGCGGAGACGGTCCCAACGCCTTCATGACCTGGAATGAAGGGTGGGCTGGGCTTGACCGGCCAGTCGCCATCTGCGGCGTGCAGGTCCGTATGACAGACACCGCTGGCTTCGATCTTCACGAGGATCTGGCCTTGTCCAACCTTCGGGACTGGCACCTCCTCGATCGATAGTGGCTCCTTGAACTTGCGCACCATCGCCACCTTCATCGTCTTCGCCATAGCGTCCTCCCTGATCCAGGCGTCAAATTCGGATGTCAGTGAAATGCCAAGTGCCTCGCGCCTCGCCTCCTCTCGCCACCTTGATGATGTCGCTGAAATTCTAAACTACGCGCATCTCGCGTTTCTCAGATCCGCATCTCGGGGACGGTGTCGGGGACAACTAGATCGGCTTCAGTGTTAGACCTGATATCGTCCACGCTGATCCCGGGCGCTCGCTCGGTGAGCGTCGCGCGACCATCCGGAAAGGCGATGACGGCAAGATCGGTGACCACGAGATCGATCCGCCGCGCCGATGTCAGCGGCAGGTTGCACTTCTTGACGATCTTGGACTTTCCCTTCGCCGCATGCTGCATGGCGACGACGACGCGTTTGGCGCCGGACACCAGGTCCATGGCGCCGCCCATGCCCGGCACCATCTTGCCCGGGATCATCCAGTTCGCGAGGTGACCCTCGGCATCGACCTGAAGGCCTCCGAGCACGGTCATGTCGACGTGGCCGCCCCGGATCAGCGCGAAGGACATCGCGCTGTCGAAAGTGCATGCGCCGGGAAGGGCAGTGATTGGCCGCCCGCCCGCGTCCGTCAGCGTCGGATGCGCCATGCCCTGCTCGGCCATCGTCCCGGTGCCGATCAGACCGTTTTCCGACTGGAAGAAAATCTTGACGTCGGACGGCACGTAATTCGCAACGAGCGTTGGAATCCCGATGCCAAGGTTCACCAGCATGCCCGAATGCAACTCGGCGGCGACGCGCCGTGCGATGATCGTCTGCGCATCCATGATCTCTAGCCCTGGGTTACGAGGTAATCGACCAGCGGCGCCGGTGTCACGACATGATCGGGTGCGATCAGGCCGACCGGCACGATGTTTTCAGCGGTCACGATCACGGTTTCCGCGGCCATGGCCATGACCGGATTGAAATTACGGGCGGTCAGCGCGTAGGAGAGGTTGCCAAGGTAATCGGCCAGGAAGGCGTGGATCAGCGCAAAGTCCGCGTGCAGCGCGGTTTCCACCAGATATTTCTTTCCGTCGACCTCGAGTTGGGCTTTGCCTTCTTCCACCACCGTTCCAACTCCAGTCGGTGTCAGCACGCCGCCGAGACCGGAGCCGCCGGCGCGAATCCGCTCGACCAGCGTTCCCTGCGGCACGAGCTCGATCGCCATTTTTTGCGCCATCATCTGCTGCTGTGCCTTGGGATTGAGCCCAATATGGCTTGCGATGAGCGAGGCCACCAGTTCGGCATCGATGAGCTTGCCAAGTCCCTTGCCCGGGAGGCAGGCGTCGTTGGCGATGAGACGGAGCTTCGATTTGCGCTGCCGGACGATTTCGTCGAGCAGCCGTTCGGGCGTGCCGACGCCCATGAATCCGCCGATCATGACGCGCGCGCCATCTGGGATCATGGCAACCGCGTCTTCAACGGGAATTGCCTTCATGATCGAACCCGCAATGACAGTCGAGAAACGCGGAAATCTTGGCTGGGCCAGGCGCCAACAGGCTTGATCTAAATCAAGCTGTCACCGGAAGACCCCCGTTTGGTGCCCGCTCCCTTTAAGCTCGGGGTAGAGGTCTCGGCCAATCTAGCCTTGATAAGCCTTACGATGAAATGATGCTGGCTAACGATGTTAGCGAGCTAGGTGCGAGCATGTTAACACTCGTGCTTCGCACCGGCCAAGCGAGCCCGCTCCGAAACGCTCTGTGCCAAGAACGATGGTTCGCCTTGGCTTGTGTCATTCCGTCGAGCGGAGTGCGGCCGAACAAGCGGGCGACAATTCGGCTGCCTTCTCCTTGAGGCAATTTATGGTGCGCCGCCCACCGGGACGGAGTCCCTTGCACAGCAGCTCCATTTCGTTTTTGCATTCTCGCGCAATCTTCACAGGATCTGTCAAACGGTTCTTGGCAAAGGCATTCTGACCGACGTGTGCGATTGCAATACCTATAAAGAGGCTAAGCCATTTCATGTTTAACTCTGTTCTGCAAAAATCAACGCTCACTTGCCTGCGCGCGAGAGGGCGCGATCTTGACCTAGATCAAGCCGATCAGCCGTTTGATCGTGAAGAAGCGGCTTGACGGTCGGTCATTGCCCCAAGGCTTGCGAGGCGTTGCTAGGCGGGAATAAGCTGGAAGGAAACGTCCCATGATCAGGTTCGAGCTTCTCAGGGATGCGGGCGTGCTGGTTGTGCAGCCGGAAAGCGCCCTTTCGGCCGAAGATTTCCGTGAAATTTCCCGCTTGATAGACCCCTACATCCGCGAGAAGGGCAAGCTGACCGGATTGCTGATCGAGGCAGCGTCCTTTCCCGGATGGGACAGCTTCGGCGCGCTCATTGAGCATTTGAAGTTCGTGTACGATCACCACCGCAACATTGATCGCGTTGCCGCCGTTACGGACGCCGCCTTTTTGAAGATCGCTCCCAGGATAGCCCAACACTTCGCGCATCCTGAGATCAGGGTCTTCGCGAGTGGAGAGAGGGTGAAGGCGCTCGAATGGTTGCAAGCCTAATGCTCTCCGAGGCATACCGGCCAGTGTCATCTACTGCGGCAAGCGACATGGCGTGTGCTGCGAGAGCGTTCTCGCCCTGCTGCAGATCGGCTGGAAGCAACTGACCTTCCAGCGGTTCGTAATAGGGAACGTATATGCTATCGGCCACGGCAGGTTCAATGTAGTGATGGATGCAGTGCCGCGAATGCGTTGGGGCAAATTGATCTGCCAATCAGGCAATTGTTCGGGCGCATGTCCGCCGAGCGCCGCATTAACCTAGCCCGTAAGCGCCTGTTGCCAGATTTTACCAAGGCAGGCTTAGACGCAGAAATGAAGGAAGCGCTTCGCGACCTAGATTGGTGCCGTGAACTGCGCAATCAATACGCTCACTGCCAGTGGGGGTGGACGTCGGCTGATGGCCTATTTTTCGTAAACCTGGAGCAATTGGCCGATCAACAAGACCCAATCTCAAACGTAATGGATCAACGTTGCTATATCGATGTTCCGCTCCTCCAAGAGCAGGAAGCATATTGCAACTATGTTCGTGAGTCCTTCATGCATCTGGATACGGCATATCGCGCATGGGATCGAGCGAAGGTGGCCGTAACAGCGCCCTCCCTCATTCACCCGAAGCCTCCAACAAGAACGCGGCCTCCCTTGCATAAGTGATGCGCCGCTTTCAATCTGTTCGACGGATGATGCGGTAGCGCTGGGACGCAGCGCTCAGCCGCGGACCCAGCGATAGCTGCGCCACACGACGCGTTTGATCTAAATCAAGATATCGGTGTGAAAGCGCCGTTCCATCGGGACAGGCAGAGCACCGATGATCCCGCTCGTTGCAGTGCGACAACGACACGCGCGTCAACGCATCTCGGCGACACCGACTGAGATCAGATCGCTAGCGACGCGTCGGTAGGCCTGAATTGCTGACACGAATAAAACGGGAGAGGACGACCATGAGGGGATCCAGCCAGGATGGCGATCTGTTCCTGCCATTGCCTGAGATACCGCAACTGCCATTAAACGTTGACCGCCGGTCTTTCCTGATGCGCAGCGCGGCCATCGGCGCGGCGGCCGTGATGACCGGAACCGTCTGGTCGCCGGAAGCGCGTGCCCAGCAAGCCAGCAAGGAAGCGGCGGCAGCGCCGCCATTGGGGGGGCACGCTGTCCCCTAACCTCGACATCGTCCGGCAATCGAAGGGCCCGGTGATGACGGTGCTGGAAGAATTCTACAAGGTTGGTCCTGGCCCGTCGAGCTCGCACACGATCGGGCCCATGCGCATCACCTACGATTTCTACCAGCGCTGCACGAAATTGCCGCCTGATCAACTCGCGCAAGCCACCGGCCTCAAGGTGCATCTGTTCGGCAGCCTGAGCGCGACGGGCAAGGGTCATGGCACCGAACGCGCGGCTCTGGCGGGGCTCGTCGGCAAGGAGCCTGCCACGGTGGATCCGGCGTTCCTCGAGGGGATGATCGCCAAGCCGCAGCAAACCTATCCGGTTACACTCGGCAACAAGACGTTCGATGTGTCGCTTGCCGACATCATCTACGATGCGCCGAAGGGCGACTTCCCGCATCCGAACACTATGACCTGCAAGCTCATGGCCGGCGACAAGCCCGTCTACGAGTTGGAATACTACTCTGTGGGCGGCGGCTTCATCGAATGGAAGGGCTATCAGCCGCCGAAGAAAGGGCAGCCGAAATATCCCTATGCCACGATGAAGGAATTGCGGCAGCATGCCGAAAAGAACAACATCTCGATCTCGCAGCTGATTATGGCGAACGAAGTCGCCGTATCCGGCAAGAGCGAGGCGGAGATCAACGCGTTCCTCGACAAGGTGGCCGGTGCGATGCTGGCAACAGTCAAGGCGGGTTTGTCGGTGAAGGACGACGTGCTGCCCGGGCCGATCAAGCTACACAGCAAGGCGGCGACCGTTTGGGAGCGGGCCCAGGACGACAAGTACGAAAGCGACCGCGCGATCGCGCTGGTTTCCGCGTGCGCCCTGGCGGCTTCCGAGGAGAATGCGCGAGGTCACCTGGTCATCACCGCACCGACAGGCGGTTCGGCGGGTGTCATGCCGGCGATCGTCTATGCCCTGGTCAACAGCAAACGGAAGCTACCCATGGAGAAGGTTCGCGAGGGCCTGCTAGCCGGAGCGGCCATTGGCTATCTGTGCAAGCACAATGCGACGCTTTCCGGTGCGGAGGGCGGCTGCCAATCTGAGATCGGCGTCGCTTCGGCCATGTCTGCCGCGTTCATCGCCGAGGTCATGGGTGCTTCGCCCTTGGCGACCGAGAACGCAGCCGAATCGGCGCTCGAGCATCACCTCGGGATGACCTGCGATCCGGTCGCCGGATACGTGCAGGTTCCGTGCATCGAGCGCTGCGCCTTCGGCGCGGTGAAGGCCTGGACCGCCTTCCTCATCGCCACTAACGAGCTCGCGTCGAGGCATCGCGTCGACCTCGATACGACCATCAAGACTCTCGCCGATACGGGCCGGGACATGTCGACGAAGTACAAGGAGACGAGCGAAGCGGGACTCGCCGCGAACCTTGTTCTCTGCTGAAGCGAGATCGCAACGAACCCTATCTGGTCGCCATATCCGGTCGTCGCCGACATCGGTGGCGGCGAAAGCGAGAACTGGAATTTTCGCCAGATGCAACTCATCGACAAGAGACCGGAGCATCGCTATAGCGGGCATAGGATCGCAGAATGCGCGGATGCGCCCCGTCCAGGCCAAGGACGTGGTCCACACATTCACGCCGGATTGATCCAATCAGCCGTTCTACTTTCGGTGCGGACCGATTTCCCACGGAATGCATTAATGGCCTCCGAATATGAGCGCTTTCAGGGGCAGGACGACCGCCTGAAGGCGGAGGATCAGAGCATGAATGAGCGCAACCGCGTCCACGAAGTGTAGGTAGGTCCGCTCCAGGGTTCCGGTGTCCTTTGATTCGATCTGCTTATGATGGTTTGAGTAGACGTTAGCGATGCAGCTACTGCCGGCCGGCACGTTGTCCAGCACCCCCTCGTAGAGCGGCTCGAGGACGGCAAGAACCGTTCCTGGCGGACCGAGCTTTTCCAGTTCTGTCAGTTGATTGGTCTGCAGGATCTGACCAGCCGCAATGACGTCCTGCACGCGGGTGACGACCAGCGGAATAATCGTCAGCGGTTTTGTGATACAGGTCGCCTCGGCGATCATGCCGACGTTGATGACCTGTGCCTCGATCTGGTTGAAGCCCGCCAGCAGCCTGTCTTCCCCGGCGTCGTCCGGAATCAGAATGCCCACTGCGCGCGTGACCGGCGCTGGCTGCACGATATCGCCAGGCCGCGCTACGAACTGGTCGACCCGGCCGTCGACGCCCGCTCGTATGGTCATCTTTTCGAGCTCCACCTCCGCTGCGGCAAGCTCAGCCTCGGCGCTGACCTTCTGGGCTGGCAAAACGGTTGAAACACGTATCTCCGCCGATTCCTTCGCGGCCTCCGCCGCGTCGACGGTGCCCTGGCGCGTCACCACGAGCGTCTGTAGCTTCTCAAGCTCCCGCCTTGCGACTACGTCAGGATTGCGTTCATACAACTTCTTCTTGGTCTCGTACTCATCAACGGCCTGCTGATAGTTGCCTTTCGCCTCGCTCAGCTTGCCTTCGCTGGTCAGGACATCGGCCTTTGCCAAGACCATGGCCCCGTCCACTTCTGCTATCTTGGCGCGGGCGGTCTCAAGCGTGGCCTCCTGGCGCTTGCTGTCCAGCTTGATCAGCGGCTGGCCTTTCTTCACATGCTCGTTATAGCCGACGTAAACCTGCTCCACGCGCCCGCCCGTCTCGGCGAAGATAGATATGGTCCGGAAAAGAGCGTTGACGTTTTTCGAGGACGGATGATTGTAAAGCACCGTCATGATGAGCAGTGCAGTGAGGATCAGACATAGCGTGATCCCCCAGCGCAGCTCGTACCAGACCGAGTACAGCGTGATCTCGTGGCCGATCCGCTTGCCTTGCACGTAGCGCCGGATCAGGTAGTCCGGAAGCAGCGTCACTATCGAAACCAGCATCAGCTCAAGCATCGGCCGACCCTTTTTTAAACTGACGCGGGGCTTCAGGGAACCCAGCATTCTTGGGAGCCGACTCCGCGGCGCTGCGCTCGGCCTCTGCGCCAGGTGTCACGGCCTCGGGCGTCGATGCGCCGGCGACGCCCGGACTTTCCGCGGTCTCCTGCCCGGCAATGTTCTCAATTGCCGTGGCGATACGCAAGACCGGGCTCAGGAAGTCTGGAAGGTCTATGAAGGCCAGTATTAATGCTGCAAACCAGAAGGCATGCTCATTCGTGAGGAGGGCAAGCAGGCAGAGAACGGCAACAATGTCGAGTTGAACCTTCTTCGTTTTGTGCGCGATCCGGTCCGGAAGCGAATGGATCGTGAAGAAGATGACCCCCAGGCCGATCACGCACAACAGCACGAACCATGCCACAACGTGGAAGAGCATGTCGGTTTGGCCGGGCGGCGTAACGAAGAACGGCACGGGATCGGAAGCTACCGGGTTCTGCGTCACGGTCATATCCGCGTGCCTCTCTTTGCTTCTTGGCAAGGGATCGACTGCACCGGCTCTCGTCGATCCGAGGTCTCGCCGAGCGCGGTGATGTAGAACGGCAGATAATGCGGGGCTAATGCTTGATTTAAATCAAAGGAACGACTGTCGCCGCGCCTAGCCTAGCCGAACAATCGCTCACGAGCGGCAGCATGCATCGATATTAGATTAACAGCAACAGCGTGGCGATCAGACACAGCAATCTTGGGCTTTCGGCACGACGCCCGCCTCGTGAACTTCGGAGCAGCCATGCGCGCACTGAAAATATTTTTAAGGATTATGCTAGTCGTGCCGTTAGTCGCCAACACCGCCTCGGTGGCGCAGGCGCAAACTGATACCAGCTACGTGCCCCGCCTCAGCGACCTTATGGTCGTAATCCAAATACGGCACTCAAAGCTTTTCTATGCCGTCAAAGCGAGGAATTGGCTTTTAGCGGATTATGAGCTAGAGCAACTCGTCGGCACCCTCAGGGAAGCGGGGCGGTACTATCCCAGTACGGCACCCCCTATGACCCTCCCCGAACAAATTAGAAGTTCACTTAGCGCGGCCATAAAGGCAAAGAACGAGGCGAAATTCGATCAAGCCTTTGACGAAATGAACGCCGGGTGCAACCGGTGTCATGGGGCTGCGGACCGAGCTTTCATCGTTATTCGGCGGCCGTCGTACCCCTCGGCATTTAGCAATCAGATGTACAGCCCTCGTTCTTCCGAACGTGACAAGCAGGGCCATTAGACTTCCGGTATTGGACCCGTTGCTGCAGACTCAGCACGTCCACTGTGAGGCCGGATCTCTGTGCGAGACCGAACTGCCTTGAGCGATGGTGTAGATTCGAACAACCGTCTTGAGGTTTCACAACGCTACGGCTGGCCGAAAAATCAATTATTTGATTTGGAAAGAGTTTCGTCTGATCAGTTCCGTTGCGGGAAATTGACAGCGAAGGTTCGAATTATGGCATTTCGATATTATATTCCTTGAGATTAAGTTGCGCCTCACAACTCGATAATGTCATGATCTGGAAACGGCCTGCCAGAACATCTGAAGGCCATTCCATCGACAAATGCCAACAGGACCTGACATGGTGCCACGCGGTTGGGACCACGGCCACTCCGAATGGAAACTTGCTCAACTGAGACACTCTCGACCGTCTGGTGCAGGCGGTGAGCGTCGGTGAACCGCTTCCATTAGTGGAGACCGGCGCACCGTCGCGGCGGAGCCTGTTGGCGTTGAGCTGGCTCAACTTCTTTCTGGCCGGCATGCAGAGCGCCTTTGGACCGATTGCCGCCGCCTACCTCGCCGCTCAGCATTGGACAGCCAAGGACATCGGCTTTGTCCTTAGCATCGGCGGCATTGCCAGTTTACTTAGTCAGGTGCCCGGCGGGGAGCTTCTGGACGCCGTGCGAACCAAACGACTCCTGATCGCGATCGGTGTCATTACGATCGCCTTGAGCACCCTAATATTCCGCCTTTGGCCCAGCTTCGTGCCGGTGACCGTCGCGCAAGTATTGCAAGGTATCACCGGCGGCGTTATCGGGCCGGGAGTGGTTGCCATTACCCTCGGACTGGTGGGCCACGCGACATTGGCGGAAAGGCTCGGACAGAACCAGCGCTTCGCAGCCGCCGGGGGCGTCGCAGTTACCCTGACGATGGCCTTGGTCGCATATGCGGACTCGCCTTGGGCAATGTTTGTTCCCGTCGCACTCGCCGTTCCAGTGCTCATCGCGCTGGCTCAGATTCGCGGTGAAGAAATTGACTTCGGGCGTGCCTCCGGTGCCGAACAGGCTGCTGACCATCCTCAGCGGACGGCGCGCGATGCGGCTCTTTTCAGGAATCGCCCCCTGTTGATCTTTGCTCTTTGCGGAGTGCTATTTCAGCTTGCAAACGCATCGATGCTGCCGCTGATCAGCGGGATGCTGGCCGCGGAGGGCAAGCGTCAAGCGGCAACGCTTGTTGCGGCCTTGATTATTGTGCCGCAAGCTATCGTGGCGCTGCTAGCGCCTTGGGTCGGGCAGCGGGCGCAAATAAGTGGGCGCAAGCCGCTACTAGTCGTTGGTTTCGCCGCTTTGCCGGTTCGCGCGGCGCTGTTTGCTTTGATCAATGATCCGTTTGCCTTGGTTGTCATCCAAGTCCTCGATGGTATCACCGGCGCTGTGCTTGGGGTGATGACGGCACTGATCATCGCCGACGTGACGAAAGGCACCGGACGCTTCAATCTCGCGCAGGGCATTCTCGGCACATTAATGGGCGTCGGTGCCTCCCTCAGTCCGGCACTTTCCGGCTTGATTGTCCATCAATTTGGATACGCGGCCGGCTTCGCGAGCCTGGCGGCCGAGGGACTCCTCGCAGTTTTAGTTGTTGCGGCCTTTCTGCCAGAAACGAAGGAGGAGCTGCCAAATACGAGCGTACCCGCGGAGGGCTCGCGCGCCGATATGTCGCTTCAAAGGATGCGACCAAGCGACTAACCTTCGAAAATTGCAGGAACTCCGAGGCAGCGATGCCGCCGCTTGAGGCCCGAATGTGCTGACGGCGTGCGATCAAGATGCTGCGCGAGCGCGGCGATCTAAAAGGAGAACACGATGAAATATCAAGTCTGGTATATGAAGCCATCGTTTTTTCGCGGCAGCGTTGGAAAATCGCCCGATCCCGATAACCTCTCGGCTACCCATGTTCACTTGAAGGACATCGAAGCTGATGATCGGGACGATGCTCTGCATCGCATGCAAGCGGATATCTGGTCACCGAATGGTGAGGCTCTCGATTTGATTCAGAGCAAGGGACTACAGCACACATCCATGAGCGTCGGCGACGTACTCGGGGATGAAAGCGACGCGGTCTATCTCGTCACCGCCATCGGGTTCAGTTGGCTACCGAAACATGAGGAGCCGCGTCGATGATTCTCGCCGACGAGGTGATTTGCAAACTCCCTCTTCACCGTTTTGGGGCAGGAGCGACCGCACTAGAGCATGATGTGATTAGGTGGAAACGCCATCATGCTCTAGCTCTTTGTTTGAGCATGATCTTTTCGGAAAACCGGTTTCCACTTTTCCGGATCATGCTCTAGCGTCGCCGGCCGAGACCTTGGCCAAGGGCTGCGACTTTGCGTCGTCAGCGGTGCGAAGGCCGTCGGCTCATTTCCTCCGACCTTTGGCCATTGTCCGCTTCCGCTGCTGACGGCGACGCAGCCGCCCAGACGTTGGCTGGCGAGCATCGACCTGCGCAGGTCGCTCACTACGCCCAAGGGCCTTTTCAATGCGGCTCAGGTCCTGACCCAGTCGCCTCAGAACGAGTTTGCGTTCCTTACCGCGAGGCATGTCGGAACCAAACAGCCTGAAAATGAGCGGATAGGCTGCCTCTCGAACTCTCCTGATCGCGACTTCGGCAGCCTCAGTTTCTAGACGACGCAAGCCTCCACCATCGACGAAGGCCTTTGGATTCTCACCGACGGGAGTACAACCAAGCTCGGCAATCCGGTCGCTCGCCGCCCTTAGAACAATTGAGAAGGCCTATGAGAAGGTGGCCCAGCGAGGGGCGTCATCGCTCATGTGAGGGCTCTAAGCTGGTTCCGAATAGTTGTATAAATGATGAAGGTTAAGTCAGCAAGAATGACCTTATCACGCGATCATATAGGTCTCGGCGCTCCGATGCGTCGCAAGAACCTTGAACACCTGTCTGCGCGCTATGCACGTGCTGGGTGAGTTGGCGCAGCATATGATCATGCGCAGCATCGACCTCTGACGTGTCGACTAATTCCAGCACAAGGAAGCTCTTCACCGTCTTCGTCTGGACGGGCGTGCGCGGACAGCGGTCCCGCTGTGGCCACAGCGGCTCCAGCCCACAATCGAAAGCCACCAAGAAAAGCGTTGGCGTTCTTGCCTGCGCGACAACGCGCAGGCAACGCGTCGAGCTTCTTGACGTTGCCACCACCTATCACCGTATCGTCCGGCCGCAGCGCGGCAACGAGACGTTCGATGACATCAGCCACATGACGTCGCCACTTCCTCTTGCCTTCACGTTCCAGCCCGGCGCGGCCGACATAGTGCTCGTAAGTACCGTCCTTGTAAGGCATGTGCCCGACCTCCATCGGCTTTACCAAGCCTTCCACGATTACGGCGCTGCCAAGGCCCGTTCCCAGGCCCAAAAACAGCATCTTGCCGCCTCTGTAGCTTCCCAGGGCCTGCATGGCTGCATCGTTGATGACCCTGACGCGAACGCCGAGAGCTTGCTCGAAGTCGAAGCCGATCCATCCACGACCCAGGTTGACGGGCTCGGCGGACGGACGCCCGCCCAAAACCGGACCGGGATAGCCGATTGAAACCGCGTCATATGCCCAATCAGCCGCGAGCTTTTTCACCTTTGAGACCATAAGGCGGGGAGTGAGCCTTGGTCCCGATCGGAACGATCGGCTTTCTGATTGTCCGGTAGCCAGGACTTTTACCGACGTGCCACCCACGTCGATGACGAGCACGTTGCTCACGCCAAGGCCCCGCTCAGCCATGTCAATGCTGGAGGACCTTGCTGTTGAACTCGGCCGATGTTGTCGCGTGGACGCACGGTTGCGACCGCCGGTGGACGAAGGCCTGACGTTCATATCCTTCACGCGGCTTTTCCGGTGGCCCGTCTGCGTCAATCCGGCTCGCTTCAACGAGTGCTCCTAGCTTCCCTAGCATTTCCATCTACTGTGTGCCGTAGCCCTCTGTTCAGGCAGCATTCGTGACCTCGACCTTAGTCTGCAGAATCGCGCCTGTGTTCAAAGAGCATCGATCGCGATCCTCATCTCCTGCTGACCGGTCGAACCGCCCGCGGATTTTCCCGAGTCAACTCGACCTCTTGCATTTCGTGGCGGATCACAAGGCGTTCACCCTCACGCAGCGCGTACTCCACCTTGTCGAGACCGATTTCGACTTCCAGCACCTTGCCGCGGTAGGTTAGGGGGAATCGAAGTATAGCGTCCTCCTCGGGCGCACGCCTCGGCCAGAAGGATAACAGCCCGTCATCGTCCCGCATACCGCCGAAGCCATAAGTGAGCATCATCCAGGTGCCCCCCATAGAGGCTATGTGACAACCGTCCTTCACGTTGCCGCCGACGTCGGCCAGGTCCATTAGCAGCGCCGCCATGCCGTAAAGTATGGCTTTGTCCATGTCCCCAACCTGCGCGGCGATGATCGCCTCGACACAGGAGGACAGAGATGAGTCGCCTGTTGTAAGCGGATCGTAGAAATCAAAGTTACGCTTCTTCACTTCTAGCGGGAAAGCGTTGCCCAATAGAAACATGGCTAGCACCACGTCCGCCTGCTTGATCACTCGCCTTCGGTAAATATTCAGCGGGTGATAGAACAGCAGTAGCGGATAGTGGTCGCGCGGTGTGTTGCCGAAATCCCAAGGCTCTCTGTCTAGAAAGTTGTCGTCCTGAAGGATAATATTCAGCTTTTCATCGTGGGGCACATACATGCTATCTGCGGCGCGTATCCATGCTTTCGCCTCGGAGGGCTCGAGCGCGGTCTTGCGCGCTAGCTCATTGTAGGCCTCCGGCTCTGCTGTCCGCAAAGATTCGACAACCTCGGCCGCGTAGCGAAGGTTCTCGCGTGCCATTAAGTTGGTATATGCGTTGTTGTTCACGACCGCATTGTATTCATCGGGCCCCGTGACGCCGTTTATGCAGAACTTTCCTCCCTTTGCGTCCGAGTAGAAGCCAAGGTCCAGCCAAAGGCGTGCCGTTTCCACGAGCATCTCGGCGCCCCATTTTTGCAGGAACAGGTCGTCGCCTGTAGCCTTAACGTACCTGCGCAGCGCGTACATGATGTCCGCGTTGATATGATACTGAGCGGTGCCTGCGGCGTAGTACGCGGACGCTTCCTCCCCACTGATCGTGCGCCAAGGGAACATCGCTCCTCGATGGCCCAGTTCCCTGGCGCGGGCGCGGGCCTGGCGCAACATCTTGTAACGAAATATCAGTAGGTTCCTGGCGATCTGCGGGGACGTGTAGGTCAGAAATGGAAGCACGTATATTTCCGTGTCCCAGAAGTAATGTCCCTCGTAAGCCTGTCCGGTGAGCCCTTTCGCCGGCACGCCCGTTTGCTCCGCGCGCGCGGAGGCCTGCAGTATGTGGAAAAGGTTGAAGCGAATCGCTTGTTGAATCTCCACCGTGCTGCGCTGTGCTCGGTGCTCGCTGATATTCTTAATTTGCACGTCACTCCGGCGCCAGAAATCGTCCATGTGGTGCTCTTGTGAGGCGAGCAGCCGCGAGCATCCCTGGGCCACCACACGATCCATTGTCCACTCGGCGCGACCGCAGAGTTGCTCAGCGGATGCCGTCTGCGAACTGTGATAGACCATGTACTTGGTGAGTTGAATCGAACAGCCGGGCTTGGCGTCGACAGTGAAGGCAACCTGGCCGAAGTCAGGGGTACAGACAACTTTGTGCGAGTGCGCGCAAGAACTCTCTATCGTGTGGTCGATTGCACAGGTCAGCGTGAAATGGCTTCTCTCCGTTGCATGGCACAACACGACGCGTCGGTCTCTGGAGTAATGGTTCTGCGGATGAAGTACCCGTCCGGCAAACGCTCTCGCCAGGCGCGGATCATCACGGTTGTTGTCGCCGCTCGGTTTGTTCGTGACCATCTCAGAAGAGATCACGACAGAAGCTTGTGTATTGACGAGTGTTACACAGTAGGAGATGGCGGCCACATGTCTGTTCACGAACGAGACCAAGCGTCGCGACGTGATCGACACCTGTTTGCCGGCTGGAGTTTCCCAGAGGACATTTCGGTCGAGTGTTCCGGCCTTCATGTTGAGGCGACGGTCGTAACTTAAGAGCTGTGCAGTGGGTAACCAGAATGGTTCGTCGTCCACAAAGAGCTTGATAATCTTGCTGTCGGTAACATTACAGATTGTCTGGCCAGTTTTCGCGAAACCAAAGGCGTCTTCTCCGTACACGATTGGCCAGCTTTCATAAAATCCGTTGATGAATGTACCGTTTTCGGCGTTGGGACCACCTTCCTCCGGACATCCGCGCATACCGAGATATCCATTGCCCAGTGCCAGCATCGTCTCGACCTGAGCTAGAAACTCGGGTCGAAAGGCTTTTTCGACGATGCTCCACTCATCGGCCGGATATTCACGGGAAGGTGGACGTAGCCGTTCGTGGTGTAGCATCGGGCTGTTTCTCCCAAGGCAGCGCGGGGCGTTGATCAGTCGACAAGTTCGTCCAAATCGCGGACCACCAGATGAGCACCATGATGCTTCAGCTCGTCGGCATTGCCCTTGCGAGCAATGCCGATCACCAGCCCAAAATTGCCGGCGCATCCGGCTTGCACTCCGGAAATGGCATCTTCGAGCACAACGGTCCGCCTGGGCTCGACCCCAAGAAGTCTCGCCGCCAGCAAGAACGTGTCTGGGGCGGGTTTCCCGCGAAGTCGTTCGCTAAGAATGATGTTGCCATCGACCCGTACGTCGAAGAACTTGTCCAGCTTGGCGGCCTCCAGGACTGCTGCGCAGTTTTGACTTGACGTGACTATCGCGATCTTGAACCCACTGCGGTGGAGTTGATGAATGAACCGGACGCTTCCGTCGTAAGGCTGCACGCCAAACGTCGCGATGGCATCGTTCACCAGATCATCCTTGCGGTTCCCGAGCCCGCACACCGTTTCGACGTCCGCAGGGTCTTCGAGATTTCCTTCTGGGAGTTCGATCCCTCGTGAGCTCAAAAAATCACGAACGCCATCGAAACGAGGCTTTCCATCGACGTAAAGGCGGTAGTCTGAGGCGATATCGAAAGGCTGAAATGCCTCTCCTTTCTCCCGCCAACGCTTCTGCAGGTATTCGTCGAACGTCTGCTTCCAACACGCCGCGTGGAGATTCGCGGTGTCCGTTATGACTCCATCGAGGTCAAACAGCACGGCGTCGTACTGGTCGCGGTTGACGCACTTGCTCTCCGGTTTCGGCATGCGTTACTCTCCTCTTTGCTCGAGGGTTAGCTGCCTGTAGCTGCCATTTTGCGTCCGGCAGTTGCGCGACGAACGAGAAGCAGGTGGCGTTCCTAGGTCGATATTTGCGATGTCGCAGACGACGTCGGCGCGCTATCGGACCTTTCGGACTCCAAGTTCGCGCAGAAATGCCTCCTGTTCTCTTACGACCCGGCGCGACGATCCAAGCGGAGAAAGGAGCTGTTTCGTGCCGGGCTGCATCACGCCAGCCGGCTTAGACGTTGTCGGCTTCTGTAGAACCAACCGCCACAGATGCCGCCTCGTGTCCCCATCTCCAGCCCGTGATCTCGGGCATATCGTCGCCGTACCGGCAAATGAACGCCCTATGGTCGATTAGCTTGTCCCGGATCGCCTGCTTGGCATAGGCGGCCCGCGATCCGAGCGTTGGAACGCGATCGATCACATCGGCCACGAGGTGGAACCGATCGAGATCGTTCAGAACGCACATGTCGAACGGGGTTGTCGTGGTGCCTTCCTCCTTGTAGCCGCGCACATGGAAGTTGGGATGGCCCGTGCGCCGGTAAGTTAGTCGGTGGATCAGCCAAGGATAGCCATGGAAGGCAAATATGATCGGCTTGTCGGTCGTGAACAGTGCGTCGAAATCGTGATCTGAGAGGCCGTGCGGGTGCTCGCTTGGTGGCTGAAGCTTCATCAGATTGACAACGTTGATGACGCGCACTTTCAGGTCGGGCGCATATCTTCGAAGCAGGTCGACGGCGGCAAGCGTCTCGAGCGTCGGTACGTCGCCGCAGCAGACCATCACAACGTCGGGCTCACCGCCTCGATCGTTGCTGGCCCATTCCCAGATGCCAAGGCCGGCTTCGCAGTGCTTGATTGCCTGGTCCATTGTCAGCCATTGAGGGGCAGGCTGCTTCCCAGCGACGACGACATTCACGTAGTTCCGGCTGCGCAAGCAGTGGTCGGTGACTGATAGCAGGCAGTTGGCGTCGGGAGGGAGGTAGACCCGAATGACCTCGGCTTTCTTGTTCACGACATGATCGATGAAGCCAGGGTCCTGGTGGCTAAAGCCGTTGTGGTCCTGTCGCCAGACATGGCTCGACAAGAGATAGTTGAGCGAAGCGACGGGCCTCCGCCATGCAATGTGACTGCAGATCTTCAACCACTTTGCGTGTTGGTTGAACATCGAATCGATTATGTGAATAAACGCCTCATAACAGGAGAAGAAGCCGTGCCGGCCGGTCAGGAGATAGCCTTCGAGCCACCCCTGACACTGGTGCTCGCTGAGCATCTCCATGACTCGGCCGTCCGGCGTCAAATGATCGTCCCAGGGGTAGGTTTCCGCCACCCAGGCACGGTTAGTGACTTCCAGCACGTCTTGCCAGCGGTTGGAATTGTTCTCGTCCGGACTGAAAAGCCGGAAATTCCGTTGCGGCATGTTCAGCTTCATCACGTCGCGTAGGAACCGTCCCATGATCCGTGTGGATTCGGCCATGACGGCACCGGGCGATTTCAAGTCGACGGCGTAATCGCGGAAGTCCGGCAGTCGCAGCTCATGTAGCAACAATCCGCCATTGGTGTGCGGATTCGCACTCATGCGCCGCGTCCCGCGAGGAGCAAGCTCGCGCAGCTCGGGTCGCAAGCGCCCGCCTTCGTCAAAAAGCTCCGCAGGGCGGTAGCTCTTCATCCACTGTTCAAGAATACGCACATGGGCCGCGTTCTCGTGCATCTCGCCCATCGGTACTTGATGCGAGCGCCAGTAATCCTCCGTGCGCTTGCCATCGATTTCCTTTGGACAGGTCCAGCCCTTGGGAGACCGCAGGATGATCATCGGCCAGCGAGGGCGCTCGCTAGATCCATTTCGATTAGCATTGGCTTTGATGAGCTGAATTTCGCTGACAATCCTGTCCAGCGTGGAGGCCATCAGCTCGTGCATCTCGTCCGGCTCGTTGCCTTCAACGAAATACGGCGTGTAGCCATAGCCGCGAAACAGCTGATCCAGCTCCTCATGGCTGATGCGGGCGAGAACGCAGGGATTGGCAATCTTGTAGCCGTTCAAATGAAGGATCGGCAAAACCACCCCGTCTGCCGCCGGGTTCAAGAATTTATTGGAATGCCAGCTTGTTGCCAAAGCTCCCGTCTCCGCTTCGCCGTCGCCGACGACACAGGCAACGATCAAATCGGGGTTGTCGAAGGCTGCTCCGTAAGCATGCGAGAGCGCGTAGCCAAGCTCGCCACCTTCGTGAATTGATCCGGGGGTCTCCGGCGCCACATGACTGGGGATACCGCCAGGGAACGAGAATTGCGTGAATAGCCTCTTCATGCCCTCTTCGTCGGGAGAGACGTTCGGGTAGACCTCGCTGTAGGTTCCCTCGAGGTAGGCATTCGCGACCAAGCCGGGACCACCATGTCCCGGGCCGGTGATGTAGATCATGTCGAGATCGTGTTTCTTGATGATCCGGTTCAAGTGAACGTAGACAAAGTTCAAGCCGGGCGTCGTCCCCCAATGACCGAGCAGGCGGGGCTTGATGTGTTCTTTCGTGAGCGGCTGCTTAAGCAGCGGGTTGTCATAGAGATAGATCTGACCGACCGACAGGTAGTTGGCCGCCCGCCAGTATGCATCCATCGACGCCCGCTCTTTGACAGACAACGCTTCTACCATCATTGCCTCCCTATTGAACTCATCGCGTGCGCAACCCGCATCATGACCGGCTCGTGCGCGACGGCTTGCCTACACGGATAGCTTCATCGCAGTGTCTGCCGTCAGTTTTTGCGTGGTAGTTCCAATCCGCATCTCCATCGCGTCGCCCACCAAAGTTGCCTCCACGGTGCGACCCGTGATGCGGATCGCGATGGATCGGCCTCTCCAACACACGCGAAACGACAGGCTACACCACTGGGGCGGGAGCTTCGGATCGATCCCAAGCGTGTCCCCCTTCAGGTCGAGGCCGACAAAGCCGAGCATCACCGCTTGCCAGAGAGCGCCCAAACCAGCGATGCGCACGCCACCGGCGCTGTTAGGATCAAGATCTAGATCGGTATCTGCGGTTTCGCGCAGGTAACGCAGCGCCAAGTCCATGTCACCCAGGCGCGCTGCGACCAACGCGTGCATCCCTGCACTAAGTGAGCTGCCGTGGGCGCAACGCGGCTCGTAGTGGCGAAAATTCACCTCGGCCGTTGCGGCAACGAATTCCTCTGGTAGCAGCGCGATCAGCGCCACCACGTCGGCCTGCTTCACCACCTGTGATCGCTGTGTTCGTTCGCGGCCGATCACGACGTCAATCGGTACGGTACGCTCGGCGTAGGCGGCAAGATCGAGCGGTTCGAGCGCGTGGAAACCCGCAAATTGCTCGTAGAGGCCGGTTACAGGATCGAGACCGATCACAATCTGCGCAATCGCTTCCAGCCACTCGGCCATCTCGTCGTCGCCCAGCGCCAACTTTTTCAGGAGTGCAGCGGCCTGATCCGGCCAGCGCGCGCGCAATAGATCCACCGCTTGGAGCGCGCGGACAATATTCCAACGCGCCATCACGTTGGTGAAAGCGTTGTCGTCCACGTCCTCGTGATACTCGTCCGGTCCTATCACGTGGCGGATGTGTCGCTTGCCGTCAGCCTCCAGCACCGCGCGAGACACCCAAAACCGAGCAGTATCGAGCAAAATCTCAGCACCGGCGTGAAGAAAGAAATCATCGTCGCCGGTGGCTCGCCAGTAATGCCACACTGCGTAAGCCACGTCGGCGCTGATGTGGTGCTCCATCTTGCCGGTCAAAATGTCCACGACCGTCCCATCGGATGCCACCACCCGCTCGGGCGTTGTCTCCATACCGGTGTCGGCCGATTCCCACGCATACAGCGCGCCTTTAAGACCAAAATGCGATGCCTTCGCGCGCGCGCCGGGCAAGGTGTGAAAGCGATACATCAGCAACGCTCGCGCTGCCTCCGGCCAGACTGCGGTGTAGAAGGGGAGCAGGTAGATTTCGGTGTCCCAGAACACGTGGCCGAGATAGGCATCGCCGGTGAGGGCTCGTGCGCCTATCGAGACATGGTCATCCTCAGGGTTTGCAGCACTTGTCAGATGGTAGACCGCGAAACGCAGAGCTCGCTGCGCTTCCTCGTCACCCTCGATGAGTATGTTGCCAGCAATCCAGCGCGCATCCCAGGCAGCCTCGTGCGCAGCCAGCACGGCGCGCCAGCCTATCGCACGGCTGCGCGCCAACGCTGCGCAAGCCGAGGGAGTGGGGTCATCCTGGGCTGTATCCGCCCGTGCGACCGCGACAAGGCGATCGAATTCAGCGACTTGCCCCGCCACGGACTGCCAGTGCCAGGCCCAGCGAAGCGAAAACGGACGGTCAGGTGCCAGCATGGCTTCGCCAAGCCACAACGTCGCGGCGCCCGTCATAGCGACGCCCTTCCGCGTGCCTTCCGTTCGCCAGGCGCCAAGATCCGGTTCGAGACGCACGGGCTCCATGCCGAGGCCGGCGAGCGCGAAACTGGCCTCCAGTCTCACATCGACACCGTTGCGGTCGAGCGAGAGGTGCAGGATCTGCAGCCCCGTCTGGCGATCCGCCAGGGACAGGAGGCGCAGCTCACGCCCTGTAGCCGTAATTCCAGCGGGAGTACGGTGCGTCCAAGAAGAGAGCAACAGGCCGCGATGCATGTCCAGCTTTCGACTGCCAACAAGCACTTCGCCTTCGCGCGCCAGCAAGGGCTCTCCGTCGAGCAGGATGCGAACGCGGGACCAGTCGGCGACAGGAACGAGTGCGGGCACTGGGGGCTCGGTGTTTGGCACGTCGAACAGACCGGCGACATAGCAGCGCGGCCAAGACGCCCATCTGATATGTCCCAGCCAAGTCACCCAGGTTGGGCCTCGGCTGACCGACCGGGCCGCGCGCATGCCCAAGAAGCCGTTAGCAAAAGCGAGACGTGATTCAACCGCGCTCTCGCTGAGCACGTTGTAGCCTTCGTGGCTGAGGACCCAATTGGGATCTTGCGTCGGTTCCAGCGCCTCATGCATTGGTCGATCTCCCTGTGGGCTAGGAGGTCTCCGCATCGCTGGACGTTGATATTGATGGCAGGGCGGCACTGCTTTTATTGATCCAGATCAATCGCTGCCAACCGCTCCAGGAGCCAGCCATCGCAATTTGTTGCAGCGCGCCACCGGCGCAGCGCACAGTCGTGCGTCTCGCGTCATTCCATGCTGATGCTGATGCGAGCCACGCTGGCCGAAAATTCGACACCTAGCTTCGCAAAGCAGCGAAAGACTTCGTTCGGTGAGAGTTTCCCAGCACTGAGCTCTCGATTTGAAACAATGGTCTCTCAACGCTGATGAACATAGACACCTGGCGCATCCGCGAGCACGCCGAAGCCCTTCGATGAAGCTCCCATTGACGGAGGAGCCGCCTTGGCCTGAGAGTGCTCTGCCAGCCATTCAGTCCAGGGCTTCCACCACGACCCTTGGGTGACCGGCGTCTGCTGTACCCACTCATCGGGAGCAATATAAGTGTCGTGCTCCCTTCTCGTGGCGATCTGGAACCTGCGTCCCTTCCGCCCTGGCTCGCTGACAATGCCGGCATTGTGACCGCCATTCGTCAAGACGAAAGTCAAATCGGCATCAGTCAAAAGGTGCAGCTTGTATACAGATTGCCAAGGTGCGACGTGGTCGGTTGTCGTCGCCACTGCAAAGATCGGCGTACGAACATCGTTGAGCGTAACGGGTCGCCGCCTGACCCGATATTGGCCTTGCGCCAGTTC
>Ga0306920_100001910_pt1 | contig 25991 bp, 19 predicted proteins | sample flu12Cox44000170_FD_204666 | JGI IMG/M metagenome (GOLD analysis project Ga0306920, IMG submission 204666) | Lab enrichment of tropical soil microbial communities from Luquillo Experimental Forest, Puerto Rico - flux4day.12C.oxic.44.000.170 (v2)... | ecosystem: Environmental > Terrestrial >...
GGGAACTCGCGACGTAGTCGAGTTCGGCGAGCTGGATTCGCGCGCCGAAGGTCCCGCTGTCCGGAAACTTGTGCAGCATCGACGTCATCCACCAGGAAAAGCGCACAGCCTTCCAGACCCGCGCCAGCGCCTTGGCGGAATAGTCGTCGATCCCGGCGGAGGATTTCTCGTCATAGTACTCGCGCAACGCGCAAGCCAGATAGTGCGCGTCGCTGGCGGCAAGATTCAGTCCCTTGGCGCCGGTAGGCGGAACGATATGGGCGGCATCGCCGGCCAGGAACATCCGGCCGAACCGCATCGGCTCGGCGACGAAGCTGCGGAGCGGGGCGATGCTCTTTTCGATGGAGGGGCCGGTGACGAGTTCGTCAACCGCCTTCCGGTCAAGCCGGCTTTTCAACTCCTGCCAGAACCGCTCGTCCGGCCATTGGTCGACGTGGTCGTCCAGCGAACACTGCACGTAGTAGCGGCTGCGGTGCATGGAGCGCATTGTGCAGAGGGCAAAGCCGCGCGGATGGTTGTTATAGATCAGCTCATGGGAAACCGGCGGCGTCTCGGAGAGAATCCCGAGCCAGCCGAACGGATAGACGCGTTCGAACGTCTCGATCGCGTCGGGCTTGACACTGGCGCGGCTGATGCCATGAAAACCGTCGCAACCGGCGATGAAATCGCAGGCGATGTCGTGGGTGACCCCGTCCTTCAGATAGGTCAGGCGTGGCCGGTCGGTATCGAAATCGATCGGAGTGACGTCGGCCGCCTCATAGATCGTGGTCAGGCCGGCCTGTTTGCGCGCGTTCATCAGGTCGAGCGTGACTTCGGTCTGGCCGTAGATCATCACGGTCTTGCCGGCGAGGGCCTTCATGTCGATTCGATGGCGATTTCCCCCGAAGGCAAGTTCGATGCCGTCATGGACGAGGCCCTCACGATGGGCGCGCGCGCCGGCGCCGACCTCGTCGAGCAGCGCCACCGTTCCTTCCTCAAGCAGGCCCGCGCGAATTCGCGCGAGCACATATTCCGGGCTGCGCTGCTCGAGGATGACGTTGTCGATGCCATAGGTCCGCAGCAACTGCCCCAGCAGCAATCCAGCCGGCCCCGCGCCAATGATTGCTACTTTTGTCCGCAATACTTGCTCCTCCCGATATTATAGTTTCGAGACAGCCGTGCCCGCCTTCGCCGCGGGCTTGCCACGATAATTATATCATATAACAATGTCTGCAAAGGCCGTCGAAAGGCTGAAGACCAAAGGGAGATGATGTCGATGAGGAAAACGTTTCTGGCGTTGCTACTGGCAGCCAGTGTGACGCCGGCGTTCGCGCAGGAAAAAACCTTCGATCTGAAGATTTCGCATTGGGTGCCGGCCTCGCACCCGCTGCAGAAGTCGCTGGAGGACTGGGCCGCCGCGGTCGAGAAGGCCTCCGGCGGCACGATCAAGTCCCAGGTCTTCCCGGCGCAGCAGCTCGGCAAGGCATTCGACCATTACGACATGGCGCGCGACGGGATTGCCGATGTCACCTACGTCAACCCCGGCTATCAGCCTGGCCGTTTCCCGATCATTGGCGCCGGCGAGCTTCCGTTCCTGATGTCGGATGCCAAGGGCGGCTCGGAGGCGCTGGATGCCTGGTACCGCAAATATGCCGGCAAGGAAATGAAGGACGTCAAATTCTGCCTCGCCTTCATTCATTCGCCGTCGTCGTTTCATTCGCGAGCCAAGAAGATCGTGGTGCCCGACGACATCAAGGGCATGAAGATCCGCCCCGCCCACGCCACCATGGCGAGTTTCGTCACGCTGCTCGGCGGCACCAACGTGCAGTCCTCGGCGCCGGAGGTGCGCGACATCATCGAGCGCGGCGTTGCCGATGCGGTCACCTTCCCCTGGGGATCCCTGCTGCTGTTCGGCATCGACAAGGTGACGAAGTACGACATGGACGCGCCGCTTTATGTCACGACCTTCGCCCTGGTGATGAACAAGGACAAGTACAACGAGATGTCGGATCGGCAGAAGAAGGCGATCGACGACAACTGCAACACAGAGGCCGCCGGCCGCGTCGGCGAACCCTGGGGCAAGTTCGAGGATGCCGGTATCGACAAGATACGGGCGGAGAGCACGCACGAAATCTACAAGCTGACGCCGGACCAGCTTGCGCTGTGGCGCAAGGCAGCCGAACCGCTGTTCAAGACCTGGGGGGACGCCGTGAAGAAGACCGGCGTTGATCCGGACGCGGCAATGGCCGAGCTGAAAGCTTCGCTTGCCAAATACAACGCCCTGACGCAGTAAGAGCACCCAAAGTTTGCTCGATGCGGCGGCGGGATATTCCCGTCGCCGTTTTCTCCGTGCGGATGGCCTTTGCAGTGAGGTGGGGACATGCAGCGCGCAACGATGGATCGTTTCATCGACACGATCGAATGGATCGCGGCCGGCTTTGTCGGTCTCGTCGCGCTGGACATTTTCCTGTCGGTGCTGCTGCGCAACACGCTGAACTATGCGATCCCCGATTCCTTCGATATCGGGCGTATGCTGCTTGGCATCCTGATCTTCTGGGGCATTGCGGCGACCAGCTATCGCGGCACCCATATCACCGTTGATCTGATCTGGGCCAATGTGGGACCCCGCTATCAGCGCCTGATCGACGTGTTCGCGACGCTGGTGCTGCTGTTCGTGGTGACGGTGCAGACCTACACGCTGTTCGACAAGGTACGCGGCACCTACAACGATAATGTGCTGACCTTCGACATGCACATGCCGGTCTGGCCGTTTTTCGCCGTCGCCTGGGCCGGCGACATCTCGGCGGTGCTGTTGATCGCGATCCGCACCTATCGCCTGATCTTCCATCCCGAAGAGATGCAAGATCCCAAAATCAAGGGCACGGAGTAGCTCAAAATGGGCACCAATGCCGTCGCCCTGCTCGGTTTCATTTTGCTGTTCGTGCTGATGCTGTTGCGCGTGCCGGTCGGCATGGCGATGGGGCTCGTTGGCGTTTGCGGCTTCAGCTATCTGGTCGGCGGCACGCCAGCGCTGAAACTGGTCGGGCAGACCTCGATGCGCACCGTGACCGACTACACCTTCGGCGTGATCCCGATGTTCCTGCTGATGGGGACTTTCGTCAGCCAATCCGGCATGAGCCGCGATCTGTTCCGCGCCGCCAATGGCTTTGTGGGCCATTTGCGCGGAGGGCTCGGCATCGCGACCGTTGCCGCCTGCGGCGGCTTTGCCGCAATCAGCGGCTCCTCGGTTGCAACGGCGGCGACCTTTTCCGCCGTGGCCTATCCGGAAATGCGCCGTTTCGGCTATCCGCAATCCTTTGCGACCGGCGTGATCGCGGCCGGCGGCACGCTCGGCGCGATGCTGCCGCCCTCTACCGTGCTTGCGGTCTACGGCATCATCACCGAGCAGGACATCGGCAAGCTCTTCATCGCCGGCATCGTCCCCGGTCTGCTCGCGATGAGCATGTACATGATCACGATCGCGCTGATCGGCGCGATCCGGCCGGACTTCCTGCCCAAGGGACCCCCGCTCGCCTGGCGCGAACGCTTCGCGGGGCTGAAGGAGATCTGGCCGCCGGTCCTGCTGTTCGTGTTCGTGATCGGCGGCCTCTACGGCTTGCCGTTCCTGCCGCGCTTCACTCCGACCGAGGCGGGCGGCGTCGGCGCGACCGGCGCCTTTTTGATCGGCGTTGCCACCGGGCGGCTCGACAAAAAGAAGACGCTGGCCGCGCTGCTGCAGGCGACGCGCACAGCGGCCGCCGTGTTTACTGTGCTGATCGGCGCCCTGATCTTCGGCTATTTTCTCACGGTAACGCAGACACCGCAAAAGGTGACCGAGTTCCTGACCTCGCTTGGCCTTGGCAGTTATGGCGTGCTTGCGGTCATCATGGTGATGTATCTCGTGCTTGGCTGCCTGATGGATGCGATGGCCATGATCATCCTGACCGTGCCGATCATATTTCCCGTGGTCACGCATCTCGGCTTCGATCCGATCTGGTTCGGCGTCATCATCGTCATGACCGTGGAATTGGGCTTGATCCATCCGCCTGTCGGCATGAATGTGTTCGTGATCAAGAGCGTGGTGAAAGACGTTTCCTTTGCCACGATCTTCAAGGGCGTGATTCCCTTCGTCTTGACCGATCTGGTGCGGCTGGTGATCCTGATCGTATTTCCGCTGCTCGCGCTCTGGCTGCCGCAACGCATGGCTGGGTGAGGATGCCGACGATTGAGACCGCCTCCCAGGCGAACAGAGCGCGTGCTGCCAACGCGCATCCGCTGCGCGCGATCTCCTTCCGCGATCCCGCGGTCACCGTCGAGCGCAAGAGCGACGGCACGATTTATCTCCGCCCGAAGCTGCCGCTTGGCGAATATCCGCCGCGCCTGACCGACCGGCTGCACCATTGGGCAGAGGTCGGGCCCGATCGCACCTTTATGGCGGAACGTGTCGCCGCGGGCGGCTGGCGCCGGCTCAGCTATGGCGAACTCCTCGCTTCGAGCCGGCATATCGCTTCCGCGCTGCTTGCGCGCGGGCTTTCGGCAGAGAAGCCGGTCGTGATCCTCTCCGGCAATTCGATCGATCATGCGCTGGTTGCGTTCGGCGCGCTCTATGCCGGCGTGCCCTTCTGTCCGGTGTCGCCGGCCTATTCCCTGATCTCTCGCGACTTTGGCAAGCTCGCTTCGGCATTGAAGCTGTTGACGCCGGGCCTCATCTTTGTCGACGACACGGATCGGTTTGCCACCGCGGTGTCGGCCGCTGTGCCCCAGGAAATCGAGATTGCCGCTTCCTTTGGTGGGCTGAGAGGTCGCGACGTGACTTCGCTCGCCGAGCTGATGGCAACTCCGCTGCATCCCGGCCTCGATTCGACGCATGAGACGATCGACCCCGACACCATTGCGAAATTCCTGCTCACCTCGGGCTCGACCGGCAATCCCAAGGCGGTCATCAATACCCAGCGCATGCTCTGCGCCAACCAGGTGATGCTTCGCGAGACGATGTCCTTCCTGAAGGACGAGCCGCCCGTCATCGTCGACTGGCTGCCGTGGAGCCACACTTTCGGCGGCAACCACAATATCGGGCTCACGCTCCATAACGGCGGCTCGATGTACCTGGACCAGGGCAAGCCGATGCCGGGCGGTATCGAGGAAACCGTCCGCAACTTGCGGGAAATTTCGCCTACGGTCTATTTCAACGTCCCCAAGGGCTATGAATCGCTGCTGCCCTATTTGCGCGACGACGGCGCTCTCCGCGAGCAGTTCTTCGCCCGCTTGCACGCGATGTTCTTCGCCGGCGCCGCATTGTCGCAATTTGTCTGGGACAGCCTCGACGAGTTGTCGGTGCAGGCAACCGGCCGTCGCGTGCCGATGCTGACCGGTCTTGGCGCGACCGAAAGCGGCCCGTTCTTCATGTCGGTCAATCCCAGGACCAGCCGATCCGGCCATGTCGGGCTCCCCGTTTCCGGCAACGTCGCAAAGCTCGTGCCGACCAACGGCAAGCTCGAAGTATGCGCCAGCGGACCGAACGTGACGCCCGGCTACTGGCGGGCACCGGAATTGACCAGGGAGGCCTTCGACGAGGAAGGCTTCTACAGGTTCGGCGACGCACTGAAGCCGGCAGACGCGGACGATCTCGACGCCGGCTTCGACTTCGACGGCCGCATTGCCGAGGATTTCAAGCTCGCCAGCGGCACCTGGGTCAGCGTCGGCCCCTTGCGCGCGCGTTTCATCGCGGCCTGCGCGCCGCTCGTGCGCGACGTCGTGATTGCCGGGATCAACCGCGATGAAATATCGGCAATCGTCGTGCTCGACCTTGACGGCTGCCGCCTGATCAATCCGACCCTTCCCTCCGATGACATTGCCGCGACCGCGGCCGATCGGCTGGTTCGCGGCGCCTTTGCCGAACGCTTCGCTAGGCTGCTTGCGACCGCCACCGGTTCGTCGACCAGGATCGCACGTGCTATCCTGCTGGACACGCCGCTCTCCATCGATCGCGGCGAAGTCACCGACAAGGGCTCGGTCAACCAGCGCGCGGTACTGCAATGTCGCGGCGAACTGATCGAAGAGCTGTATTCGCCGGCACCGCCGGAACATGTCATCGTATTGGGTTGATTTTTTAAGGGAGGAGAAGATGCAGTTGAAGGTGGTGCGGCTTGATGCCTCGCGCTGCATGGCGCCGAAGTAGGAACCTCGCATGTTCGTGCATCGGCGCGACGTCCAGATTCAGTGGGGCGACTGCGACCCCGCCAACATCGTTTATTACCCGCGCTATTTCGAGATGTTCGACGATTCGACCTCGATCATGTTCGAGGCGGCCGGATTCTCCAAGCAGGACCTCGTCCACAAATACGGGCTGGTCGGCATTCCCATGGTCGACACCAGGGCAAAGTTCTACATCGCCTCGACGCACGGCGACTGGATCACCATCGAAAGCCGGATCGAGAGTTTCAAGCGCTCAAGCTTCGAGGTCACGCACCGCGTGTTCAAGGGCGAGGCACTGGCGATCGAGGCATTCGAGACCCGCGTCTTGGTCGGCCGGCATCCCGACGATCCCACCAAGCTGAAGTCGGCTCCGATGCCCGAGGAGATCATTGCCAAATTCACGCGCGGTTAAGGCCACCCGAGCCGAAAGAACGGCTTGAATAACGGATCGAAGTTTGATCTGGACTACCGACACCTAGTGCCCACTTTCCGAAGTTCGTGCTACATCTCAGCACCCACCTTTCACGAACTTCGGAAAGTTATGGGCACTAGCAAATCTATGTTTCTAGTGCCGCTTTTCTATTTGAAGTTCCTGAACAGAATTCGCCGCTTGTGGTGCAGGAACTTCAAATAGGCGGCACTCGAGGGAGGAATGAATGAAAAGGCTGTTTCTGTCTGCCGCCGCGATTACACTGGTGTCGCTGTCTGGATCACCGGTAATTGCGCAGACCAGTGACATCACGATCGGCATTACGATCATCACCACAGGGCCCGGTGCGGCGCTCGGCATCCCTGAGCGGAACGCGCTTGAGTTCGTCCCGAAGGAGATCGCAGGCTACCCGCTGAAGGTGATCGTGCTCGACGACGGCGGCGATCCGACCAACGCGACCACCAATGCGCGGCGCTTCGTCACGGAGTCCAAGGCCGACATCATCATGGGCTCCTCGAGCACGCCGTCGACGATTGCCGTCGCCAATGTCGCCAATGAAGCGGGCATTCCACATTTCGGACTGGCGCCGTTTCCGGTCACACCGGAGCGCGCCAAGTGGTCGGTCGACATGCCGCAGTCGGTGGCGATCATGGGCAAGGTTCTTTACGCGCACATGAAGGCGCACAACATCAAGACCGTCGGCTATATCGGCTACTCCGATTCCTATGGTGACCTCTGGTTCAACGATTTCAAGAACCAGGGGGTACCGCTGGGCATGACCCTCGTCGACGAGGAGCGCTTTGCGCGGCCGGATACGTCGGTCACCGGTCAGGTCCTGAAACTCGTTGCCGCCAACCCCGACGCGATCCTGGTCGGCGCCTCCGGCACCGCCGCGGCGCTACCGCAAACGGAGCTGCGCGAGCGCGGCTACAAGGGGTTGATCTATCAGACCCACGGTGCCGCCAGCATGGACTTCATCCGCATCGCGGGCAAGGCGGCCGAGGGCGTCATCATGGCCTCCGGCCCGGTGATGTCACCGGAGACTCAGCCGGATTCTGCGCTGACCAAGAAGCCGGGGCTCGCGCTCAATGCGGCCTATGAAGCGAAATACGGAGCGAACAGCCGCAGCCAGTTCGCCGGCCATTCCTACGATGCCTTCGAGGTGTTAAAGCGTGTCATCCCGACGGCTTTGAAGACCGCGAAACCGGGCACGCCGGAATTTCGCGAGGCGATCCGCCAGGCCTTCCTCTCCGAGCGGGAAATCGCCGCAAGCCAGGGCGTCTATAACTTCACGGAAAAGGATCGCTACGGTCTCGATGACCGCTCGCGCATCATCCTGACGGTGAAGGACGGAAAATACGTCCCGGCGATGTGAAGGCAGGGACTGTTCCTCCCGCGCGCTGGGCGCCAACTGGTCCGCTGAAGCGGACCGGCTGATGATCCTGCGTGCCGGGTGGCGCAAATCGCGCGCTATGCGTACGAACAGTCGGCAATCGAGGCCACGCACTCAAAAAACTCTCGGGTGTCCGTATTCGAGGCAAACCGGACCCGGGTGAGACGTTACCGCGATTTAACTGGCTGATTGTGCCGGGTCAGGCGATAGCTGCTCGCGGTAAGCATCAGCCGCGATGCCAGACATTGAAATCACCAAGGAGTGCCGCACCTTTAATTGCAGTCGAATTCCCCCTCGAACACGCCCGGCGGCGCTTGCCAAACGGCAACGGGCGGATGCCGGTCGATGTGGAAGCGTGGAGGTGGCTGCAACAGGTGCAACTGCACGGCGAGCCAATCTCGGACTGCATTATCCGCGTCATCATAATCACCTTGCACCAGCGTGGCTGCAGAAACAGCAACGTTGCTTTGTGTGCATCCCCAAACCAGACCGTGTCCTTGGAGGAAAAGCTTGGAGCCGTGGGGTAAACTCGAGTGGCGTCGGCGACAACCCGATGCGCGCTCTCCATTCCTGGTCAAACGGATGTCGTGGTCCTGGTTCTCTGCCGAGCTTGTGCGTGTCAGGCCAACGGAGTTGGAATTTTGGGTGAAAGGAAGTGCGGCCTATCTGGCGCTGCATGATTCCGTTCGCTCCGACGGGGAGACGACGATAGACGGAACAAGCTGTTCTACGCTAACTGACCTTCGAGATAAGTTGACGTTCGTGCCGGCCGGATCTTCAGTAGGGGGCTGGAATCGTTTCGAAGGCCGCACGTCGTCCGTGTTTGTGGTTCATCTCACCTCAACGAGGTCAGATCATGACGCAAACGACATCTCAAAGATTCCCCCAGCGCTGTATTTCGAAAACAATAATCTCAGAGCAACGCTCCAAAAGCTCCAGAGTGTCTTGGACGGCTCCGGCATAAACGACCATGCGTATGCAGAGACACTCGGGCTATTGCTGTTGTGGGAACTACGGCACGCCGCTGACCCAAGGCATTCGCATCTGAACCCGGTTCGGGGAGGTTTGACCGCACGTCAGATAAGGCGGCTGACGGAGTTTGTCGACGCTCAGATCCCGAATGAAATTACGATATCTGATCTGGCGACCCTGACGGGACTGAGCCACTACCACTTCATCAGGGCATTCAAGAACACAGTTGGGCTTACGCCCTACCAGTACGTCCTGTCGGAGCGGACCCGCCGTGCAAGAGGACTGTTGTCCAAACCCGCTCTCTCGCTTGGCGACGTGGCGCTCGCGGTAGGGTTCAGCGATGCATCGCACCTGAACCGGGTATTTCGAAAATTCGTGGGTGTTACGCCAACCGCATTCCGGCGGGAGTTGCATCGGCGATAAATAGACATCGTGCGGAAACGCCTAGCCGTTCCCCGGTCTACACAAGCTCAGCCAGCTTTCCAGCCGTCAATCTCCATCACCGGCGATGCGCTTTAACGGCCCGTTCGGTCGCGCTCAACTCATGAGCTGCTTGCTTGTTCGTCTTGTCTACAGCAGTACGCACGAATACTCGCAGTTCGCGCGGGGAAAATGGTGTCGTCATTAGTGACAGCAGAAATCAACGTTGACCCTTTTCACCGCAAGAAATGCTATTTGGCGCAATTTCGTCCAGGGATTATCGATGAACGATCATGCACATTCTGAGACGCTTGGTTGTTCTGCTCTTGCTCGCTCACGGCGTGAATCTGAGTTCGTGGCTTCTTTTGAAATCAGGAATTGCTGCTTACGATTCATGAACAGCGCCGTTGCAGGATCGAGAGCCGCCTAACAAACCGCGGACGGTAGCGCGGGTTCGTGAGAAGGATCGCGGCAGCGAGCCTGAAGCGAGACCAGCTGATAACTGAGGAGGACGTCGATCGTGGCGCTTGACCCGTCGTCCAATTCGTCACCTCCGAATCACAGCGCCTCGTCGCCCACTATAATGCTGAGTGTTGATAACCTGCGAGAGAGTGATCGCTTCGCATATTGGAGAGAGGAGTGGTGTCAGGCAACGGTGGGCGTGACCGGCGAGCTCGACCAGAAAGCTGGACGGAAATTCCGGGCGCGCGCCACATCGCGCATCAGTGAGCATGTGATCCGCTTGCGCTGCCAAACAAGCCCATTTCCTGTCTCGCGTGGTTGGCGGGAGATAAATCGGCGCGGATGGAAGAGCTGGATCTGGCTCCACCAGGAGCTAAGCGAAGGAACGCTGTTCGAGCATGCCGGCAACGAATTCGTTACCGCGCGCGGCGATCTGCTGCTCATGGATCCAACCATTCCGTTCACGAACAAAGCGCAAAGCGCGCATGACTATCGCCGATGGTTTCTTCCACGAGCCTGGATCGAGCCGCACCTTTCGTTCGACAGGCGGCCGTTGTCGATCCATCTGACCGGTTCGGACGGTCCGGACGCGATCGTCCGCTCCTATCTGGAGGCCCTGAATGAAACCATCGACACACTCGACCATTTGCAACAGCCTGCGGTCATCGACAATCTCTGTCGTCTTCTCGCGTTGAGCTGCGGCGGGTCACCGGGCCCGCAACAAGGGGCAATTCGGGCCGCCAAGCTGCAGCAGGCGAAAGATTACATATCGAAACATCTGACGGACCCCGGGCTGACACCCACGCAGGCAGCCGCCGCTATCAAAGTTTCCGTCCGGCAGTTGCATCTTCTCTTCGAGCCGACCGGAAAAAGTTTTGCGGAGCATGTCCAATCCCGGCGGCTTGAGGAATGTCGTGCGGCCCTCGCAAGTCCGGTGAACAGGGATCGTTCCGTCACCGACATCGCCTATGCCTGGGGCTTCAATAGTCTCGCCTCGTTCTATCGGGCCTTTCGAAAACGTTTCGGTGCCTCTCCCGGCGAGGTGCGTCCGGGTGCAGGACAGGGCTGACCTTTGCACGCAAGGCGAACTCTTCGTGCGCTGATCGACAAGACGACAGCCATGAGTTGCAATAGCCTTATCGCGCCTATGTGCTCGTGTGGCCACGACGAGGAAGTTCGGAACGCTGCCTTGCATCTTTCGTGGGCAAGGCCCGCTTGAGCTCGTCGCTTCGTCTATTGCAGCGTTGCTTCGGGGTTGTCGCCTGGCGGTCCGACACAGCAACATTATTTCTGAATGTGAAAATGCGCACAAGCAAGTGCGGAGAATTGAGCCATTGTCAGTGCATATTATTTTCCGATTGCGGACTTGCCGTAATGAAATACTCATCAATTCCGTGGGCAAGAACTGCTCGCACAACGTTTGCCGCCAGGAAGAACACCGGCTTTTTCGCGCGGATTCTCGAGAGCCTTCACCACTCGCGGCGCCTTCAGGCGCAGCGTTTCCTCCGAACCCATCGTCATCTGATCGATGGCAGCCGGGATAGCCGCTTCAAGCCGAACGCGGGGGGCGGCGACAATGGCGATCGCTGAGCGGTCTTCATCAAGTTCTTTCCGGTTTCCTGCCTTTAGCGAGAGCCTCCTGCTCGCCATCATCGCACTCGCATTTTTGGTCCTTCACGTCCTGGCCGGAACACTGGTGCAACGTGCATTGCCCAGCGAGACGGCCGAACAAAAGGAAGCAATCGTTTCATACGGCAACTAGCGGCACTCAATTGAGACCAGCGCTGTTGTGAGGATTTTCAGTCATGGGCGGCAATGGTTCGTTTCTATTGCTTAGCGTCGCCGTTTTTCTTGGAGCTTTCGTTTCGGGCTTTGCGGGATTTGCTTTCTCGGCTGTGGCAGGCGCGATTCTCCTGCACACATTGTTGCCGATGGAAGCCGTGCCGCTCATGATGGCCTGCAGTGTTGGGGTCCAGGCGACCAATCTCTGGGCGCTGCGCAGGGATATCGAATGGAAGCAAAGTCTTGTGCTGGTGCTCGGGGGAATGTTGGGCGTGCCGATTGCTGTCTGGTTGTTGCAAAACACAGATGCCCGGACGTTCCGGGAGGTGTTCGGTCTCGTGGTCATGATCTATGCCGGTTATATGTTATTCCGGCCGAGTCTCTCCCATCTCAAGTTGATGAATCGAAGCCGTAATGCGCTTGTCGGCTTTGGAGGCGGCTTGATCGGCGGTTTGACGGCCATGCCGGGTGCCCTGCCGACCATCTGGTGCGATATGCACGGCGTTCCCAAGAACCAGCAGCGCGGCCTGGTTCAGCCGTTTATCGCGGCGATGCAGATCTTCGCGCTAGCACTCATGATTATGCATCATAGCCTGTCAGTCGGGGTGCTTGCTAATCTTCTCCTGAGCATTCCGGCTCTAATCGCGGGCGCCGTACTCGGCATCTTTGCGTTCCGTCACGTCAGTGAACAGATCTTCAGACGCCTCATTCTTTTGGTCTTACTCGTGTCCGGTCTGTTGTTGGTCGTGTGAGCCGAATTCTTCTGGCTTGATCGAGCCGATGTTTGCTTCTGGCCTTAGCCGAAATTGGGCAGGGACGCGCCAGATGTCGGCTTCCGGACGCAGACTGAACATCACCGAGACCAATAGCGACTTGCGGAATTTGACCATCTCGGAAATAGCCGCTCGATTTTTCCTTCGTGCACGGCAGCTGACGATTCCTTCCTGCGCGCTCGTTGCGCGGGGGCCTTGACTGAGATTGCTTTCGGGAAGTCTCGCGACTGAACGGTCGGAACGGCTCCTGTTACGGCAGAATTTCCGAGTAACGACTAGATTGTGGTCTCGCCTTCGTGCTGGAAGCCGAGATAGCTTGCGGCAACGCGCTGGTTGGCTGCCAGCTCCGCGGCCGTTCCGGCAAGCACGAATTCGCCGAGCTCCATTACATAGGCGCGGTCGGCGATCTTGAGCGCGGCTTGCGCGTTCTGCTCGACCAGTAGCACCGAGACGCGGGAGCTGCGCAGCTCGGCGATGGTCCTGAAAATGTCGGCAACGACGATGGGCGCGAGCCCCAGGCTCGGCTCGTCCAGCATCAACAGCTTCGGTGTCCCCATCAGGGCGCGGCCCATGGCCAGCATCTGCTGCTCGCCGCCGGACAGCGTGCCGGCGAGCTGCCTGCGCCGCTCCTTGAGCCGCGGAAACAGCGCATAGACGCGCTCGAAGGCATCGCGGGCCTGCGTTTTCGCCACCTTAAAGGCGCCGAGCTGAAGATTGTCCTCCACGCACATGCTCCAGAACAATTCGCGATGTTCGGGCACGAGGCTCAATCCAAGGCCGACGCGGTCCTCAATCTCGAGCCTTGAGAGATCCTGCCCGGCGAACGCGATGCGGCCTCTCAGCGGCAGGATACCCATGATGGCGTTGAGCAACGTGGTCTTGCCCGCGCCATTGGCGCCGATGATGGTGACGATCTCGCCCTCGGCGATGTCCAGCGACACCGACCGCACCACCTCGACCTTGCCGTAGGCAACATGCGCGTCATGGACCGCCAGTAAAGCGCTCATGCGCTCACTCCGAGATAGGCCTTGACCACCTCCGGATTGCTCTTGATGGCGCTTGGGGTGCCTTCGGCGATCTTGGTGCCGAAGTCGAGCACCACCACGCGATCGGCGAGATCCATCACGAATCCCATGTCATGCTCGACCAGCAGCACCGACGTTCCGCCGTCGCGCAACTGACGAAGCAGCGCGGCAAGCCGTTGCTTCTCTATGTGCCGCAGTCCCGCCGCGGGCTCGTCGAGCAGAAGCAGCATGGGATCGACGCAAAGTGCGCGGGCGATCTCCACGATACGTTGCTGGCCGAGCGAGAGCGAACCTGCTGGCTGGTCGATCTGATCGGAGAGGCCGACGCGCTCGATCTGCCTTGCGGCTTCCGCCAGCAGCCTTGCCTCATCGTCGCGGTCCAGCCGAAACATGCTTGAGAGCGCGCCGGCTGATCCTCGTAAATGAGCGCCGATCGCGACATTCTCGAGCACGCTCATGTCGGGCACCAGCTTGACGTGCTGGAAGGTCCTGGCGATGCCGAGTCTGGCCACCTCCTGCGGCGGCGCGTCGCGAAGTTTCCTGCCAACCACGGAGATGGTGCCGGAGGTCGCGGTCAGCACGCCGGTGATGAGGTTGAATGTCGTGCTTTTTCCGGCGCCGTTGGGACCGATCAGCGCGACGATCTCGCAGGCCTGGACGTCGAAAGAGACATTGTTCACCGCGATTACACCGCCGAACTGCTTTCGCGCGTTGTCGAGCTTGAGCAGGATGCCAGGCGCGCCCGGTGCGGCCGCGCGGGGTTGTAGCGTCAGCGACGTGTCGGGGCGCCTGCGCTTTGGCTTGAACGGCCACAGCGACATCAGCTGCGGCCAGACGCCGCTTGGCGCCAGCTGCAACAGGGCAACCAGGAGGATGCCGAACACGATGGTCTCGAGCTGGCCCTCGCCGTGCAGGATTAGCGGAAGATAGCTCTGCAAAATCTCCTTCATGATGACGACGATCGCAGCTCCCAGCACGCCGCCCCAGACGTAGCCGGCGCCTCCGACCACGGCGACAAAGAGATACTCGATGCCGGCCTGCGCGCCGAACGGCGTCGGGTTGACGGCGCGCTGGAAATGCGCATAGAGCCAGCCGGAAAGTCCCGCCAGTACCGCTGCATGGATGAACACCAACAGCTTGGTGCGTGGCGTCTGCACGCCGAAGGCTTCGGCCGCGATATGTCCGCGCCGCAGCGCGCGGATGGCGCGGCCGGTGCGCGAGTCCAGGAGATTGGTCGTCAAGAGCGCAGAGACCAGCACCGCCGCCCATATCGCATAGTAGATCGAACTGGGATCGATCAGCCTGAAGGCGCCGATCGACAGCGGCGGGATCGCGGAAATGCCGTCGTTGCGGCCGAGAAATTCGAGCTTGCTGAAGAGATAGAACAGCCCGAGCCCCCAGGCGATGGTGCCGAGCGGCAGATAATGGCCGAAAAGGCGCACGGTGACGAGGCCGAGCAACACTGCCGCAATCCCGCTCACCACGAGCGAGAGCGGCAGCGTAAGCCACGGCGACAGGCCGTAGGCCGTGGTCAGGACGGCGGTGGTGTAGGCTCCAAAACCGCAGAACGCCGCCTGTCCGAACGAAGTGAGACCGCCGACCCCGGTGAGAAGAACGAGACCCATCGCGACCAGCGCCGACAGCCCGATATTATCGAAAAGAACGATCCAGAACGGCGGCATGTTCGGCAGAAGCGGGATCGCGGCCATGACCGCGGCAAAGAGCAGTGCGGGCAGGCGCTCTCGCATCGCGCGTCAGTCCTTCTCTTCCTCGGCTTCGGGCACGGCGAGCGATCGCAGCAGCAACACCGGAAGCAGAAGCGTAAAGACGATGACCTCCTTGAAGTTGGAGGCGTAGAATGAGGAGAAGGCCTCCACCATACCGACGATGAGCGCAGCGATTGCGGTTACGGGATAACTGACGAGCCCGCCGATGATCGCTGCGATAAAGCCCTTCAGCCCGATAAGGAATCCGGTGTCGTAATAGAGCGTGGTGATGGGTACGATCAGGATGCCGGACAGTGCGCCGATCATCGAGGCGAGCAGGAAGGCGATCTGTCCCGACAGCGTCGTTCTTATGCCCGCAAGACGCGCGCCGAGCCGGTTCACGGCGGTGGCGCGCAACGCCTTGCCGTAGAGAGTGAGCCCGAAGAACAGCCAGAGCGCTCCGATGAAAGCAACCGTAATGGCGTAAACGGCAAGACTCTGGCCGGTGAAGCGCAACGGGCCGAGGTTGAGGGCGGTGTCCGCGACCGTCGGCCCGCGTTGGCCTTCCGCGCCGAAGAACAGCAGTCCGAGCCCCTGCATCGCCAGATGGCAGCCGACCGAGGCGATCAGAAGCACCAGCACCGAGGTGTGCGCCAGCGGCTGAAAGGCAAGGCGATAGAGGAACAATCCAATCAAGGCCACGATGGCGAGCGAGAGCACGATCGAGATTGCGATCGGCGGATGCCGGCCGACCGCAAAGACTGTCAGTGCCAGCACGATTGCTGGCAACGCGATGTCAACAATGAAGGCGCGGGCGGTCCGTGCCTTGTGCAGCGTGCGGCGCGCGGCAAACAGGTCGAGCAGGAATGCGGCTGCCCCCATCGCCACGGCGAGCTTCGCCGTTCCCGGCATCTGACCGGACGCCAGCGAGGCGTAGGTCAGCGCGCCATAGGTAACGAACTCGCCCTGCGGAATCAGGATCACGCGCGTCACGGCGAACACCAGCACCAGTGCCAGTCCGAGCAGCGCATAGATCGCGCCGTTGGTTATGCCATCCTGGACCAGGAACAGCATGATGGTGGAGTTCAAGACCGGGCGCTCCCCATGAACAAATCGATCCGGCCCGGAGCTGCCGGACGTTAGTCCGCGCTCCGACGGTGGTTGAAATCGGCCGCCGGTATTTGGTATGCCGGATAACAATTATTCAATATAATCTCAAGGCCGCGCCAAGCCGGCCGCCAGTCAGCCAACCGGGACCGCGAGCCGCAAGCGATGACTGTTTCCAAGACCGCCACCGTGAGTGGGGTGGGTTCCCGCAAAGCTCTCATCGAGGGAGCAAGTGAGGGCGCCGCGCTCGAGATGGGGGAATTATCCGACCTGCTCGGCTATTCGCTCAAGCGCGCGCAACTCAGGATTTTCGAGGACTTCCTGCGCTGCGTGGCGCCGCTGCGACTGACGCCGGCGCAGTTCTCGGTGTTGCTCCTTCTCGAGAAGAATCCGGGTCGCAACCAGACCGAAATCGCCAACACGCTCGGCATCCTGCGTCCGAATTTCGTGGCGATGCTCGATGGCCTCGAGAGCAGGGATCTGTGCGCGCGGGTGCGTTCCACCAACGACCGCCGCTCTCACGTGTTGCTCCTGACCGACAAAGGCCGCGCGGTACTGGCGCGCGCCAAAAGGCTCGTTGCCAGCAAGCATGAGGCGCGGCTCGGCGAACTGCTTGGACCCGCCAACCGTGCCGCGCTGCTTTCGATGCTGAAAAAGATCGCGCGGGAGTTCTGATCGTTGCCTCATCCGATCGAAGGGTTAACGCAAGCTTCCAACGCATTGACCAGATGCAGGCAGAATCTGCCCGAATTTTTCAATCCAAAGCTGCGGTGGAGGGAAGTCTTAAGCTTATGGTCGTAACTAGCTACCGGGCGACGCAGGTCGGCTGGCGACATCCGCACTGGCGCGAAGGCGACCGTGGCTTTGCCCTGACCTGCCCCCGGGAAGAAAGATGGCGTTGGGTATTTTTGACTCGCTCGACCTCGACTACGCCGGCTCACTTGCACGCCAGGCGATGGATCTGATGTCGCAGCATCGCATTCCACCCAGCCCGGACAATTTTTCGATCTGGTTTCAGTATGTCGCGCGTTCCTCCACCGAGCTGAACCGGACGATCGACGTGCTGATCGGCAACGGAAAAACGTTCGACGATGTGATCAATCGCGACCTCGTTCGCACCTATCTGATCGGCGGCCAGCAGGCCAATCTGTCCGACAAGATCCGTGGATTGGTCTCTAGCGCCAAGGAGCTTCTGGCGAGCGCCATCGACGACCAGAACACGCAGATCAAGACGCTGCAGGACGTCTCGACGCAAGCCGAAATAGCCGACCCCAAAGCCCTGATCGGCAGCCTTCTCGACGAGTTGCTGAAGGCGACGTCACGCGCAAAGAACCTGGAAATCGGCTTCGACAAGACCTCTCAGGAACTGGACGAACTAAGGGAGACGCTGGCGCAGTCCGACCGAAGCGCGAAGACCGATCCGCTCACGGGTCTGGCGAACCGGCGGGCCCTCGACGAGGTGCTGTATGCCGCGCAGATCAAGGCCATGGAGACCGGCGGTGCCTTGAGCGTCCTGCTCGTCGATATCGACTACTTCAAGCAATTCAACGATACCTACGGTCATCAAGTGGGCGATCAGGTGCTGCGCCTGACCGCAGGCGTGTTCAGGGACTTGCTTCGCGAGGCCGACTTTGCCGCTCGTTACGGCGGAGAGGAATTGATCGGCGTGCTGGAGGGCGCGGAGCTGAAAACGGCCAGAGACGTCGCCGAGCGCATTCGAGCAACCGTTTCCGAGCGCAAGATGCGCAAGCGCTCGACCGGCGAGGAGCTTGGAGCCATTACGGTCTCGATTGGCGTCGCCGAGTTTCAACCCGGCGAGTCGATTGGAGACCTTGTCGAGCGCGCCGACCGGGCGCTCTATCAGGCCAAGCGCTCGGGCCGAAATCGGACCGCGACCGAGCTTGACCTGGAAGACGATCTCGCCGCCTGACGATCGGCTTGCTACGCCGGGGCGCGATCCGCTGGTTCGCATGACGGCGGATTGCGCCTAATCCACCAAAATCACCCGGATGTCGTTCACGTTGGTCAACGTCGGGCCGGTCAGCAGGAAGTCGCCGGTGGCGGCGAAAAACGCCGTGGCGTCGTTGTTGGCGAGATAGGCGGCGGGATCGAGATTTTTCGCCTTCATGGTCGCAAACGTCGCCTGGTCGACGATCGCGCCGGCAGGATCGGACGCCGATCCCGCGCCGCCATCGGCACCGTCGGTGTCGCCGGCCAGCGCCGAGATATTCTTGCTATCCTTCAACAGCGCGGCCAGCGCCAGCGCATATTCCTGATTGGGACCGCCGCGCCCCTGGCCGCGTACCGTCACCGTGAGCTCGCCGCCGGAGAGGATCGCAACCCGCTTGCCCTGGCTTTGTGCCGTCTTGGCAAGTCGCGCGTGATCGGCGGCCACCTCGCGCGCTTCGCCCTCGAGATCGGCGCCGAGGTCGATGATCTCGTAGCCTGCGTCCTTGGCAAGCCTGATTGCAGCATCGAGCGAGGCGCGCGGCCGTGCGATCAGCTCGAGCTGTGCTCGGGCGAACGCCGGGTCGCCTTGCTTGCAGCTCTCATTGCAGGGATCGTTCAGTGCGCGGCGGATTGCCTCGTCCACCTCAAGTCCGTATTTGGCCACGATCGCGCGTGCATCGGCAAGCGTGGTCGGATCGGGTACGGTGGGGCCCGAGGCGATCGCGGAAGGATCGTCATGGGGCACGTCGGAGATCGCAAGCGTGACGATTTCCGCTAGCTTGCCTGCACGCGCGAGCCGTCCGCCCTTGATCCGCGACAGATGCTTGCGGACCGTGTTGACCTCACCGATCGGCGCGCCGGAGCGCAGCAGCGCGCGGGTCAGCTGTTGCTTTTGGGCGAAGGTGATGCCTTCGGCGGGCGCGATCCAGTTGGCCGAGCCGCCGCCGGAAAGCAGCACCAGCAACAGATCATCGCCTTGCGCAGTCCGCGCCAGCTGCAAGGTATCTTCCGCCGCCTGCAGCCCCGCCGCGTCGGGCATCGGGTGGCCGGCTTCAACCACCCTGATCCGCCGCGTGGGCACACCGTGGCCGTGGCGGGTGGTGGCAATCCCGGTCAGCCGCGCCGGATCGAGCCTAAGCTTGTCGAGATAGTGAGCCTCGGCGGCGGCGGCCATGGCCGCAGCGCCCTTGCCGGCGGCAAGGCAGATCACGCGCCCCTTGGGCAGGGGGCGCAGATGCCACCCCAGCACGACATCGGGATGCGCGGCGGCGACCGCGGCATCAAAGATTGCGCGCAAGAGTGGGCGTCGGTCGGTCATGGACGGGGGGGACGGGCCAGGAGAGTTATAGGCGAAACATCCATGTCCATCCGATTACCGAAAAAGAAAAACCCCCGCAAGGCTCGCTTGCGGGGGTGAATGTTGCGGTCCTTGCGGAGCCGGTCAGCCGCCGACGTCGCCAGAGATGACGTCGCCGAACAGCTCCCACTTTTCGCCCTTGAACCGCATCAGCTGCAGCTGGCTGATCGGCGCAAAATCGGTCGAGGAGGTGTTGATCTTGATGCCGGGCAGCAGGACCTCGGTGCGGAAGTCCTTGAGGCTGGCGGCCTGCTTCATGATGTTTTCGCGGGTGAGGTCATCGCCGCACTGCTTTAAGACCTGAACCAGCGTCTGCGCGACGCCGTAGCCAACGATGGTTCCACCGTCGAGCTTGTCGCCCTCGGGGAAATCCTTGCCCATGAAGCCAAGGAACGCCTTCATGCCCGCGTCGTTGGCCCATTGCGGGTCGGAGACGTCCTTCAGATAGTTTGCCGAGATGATCCCCTGCGACTTGTCAAAGCCGGCCGGCTTCATGACGCTGCCGACGGAGGCGGCGACGTTGTTGAGGATGTGCAGCGGCTTCCATTCGATCTCGGAGATCTTCTTGATCGCCTGCGCCGCGAATTTCGGCGTGGTGATGTCGACGAACACGTCGGCGCCGGTCGCCTTCAGCTTGACGATGTGGTTGTCGATGCTGGGCTCGGTGGTTTCATAGCTCTCCTCGGCGATGATCATCGAGGCCGCTTTGGCGCCGAGCCCGTCCTTCAGGCCCTTGAGATAGTCCTTGCCGTAGTCGTCGTTCTGGTAGAGCACCGCGATCTTGGCGTCGGGCTTCTCCTTCATGAGATATTTCGCATAGATGTGCGACTCGTTTTGGTAGTTGGGCTGCCAGCCCATGGTCCAGGGGAAGTCCTTCGGATCGTTCCACTTGGTGGCGCCGGTGGCAACAAACAGCTGCGGCACCTTTTTCGAGTTCATGTATTTGTGAATCGCCGTATTCGGCGGCGTGCCAAGCGAATTGAAGACGAACAGCACCTCGTCGCTCTCGACCAGCTTGCGCGCCTGCTCCACCGTCTTCGGCGGGCTGTAGCCGTCGTCATAGGAAATGAAGTTGATCTTGCGGCCGTTGATGCCGCCGGCATCGTTGATCATCTTGAAGTAGGCGGCCTCGGTCTTGCCGATCACACCATAGGCGGAGGCCGGCCCCGAATAGGGCATGATGTTGCCGACCTTGATTTCGGTGTCGGTGGCGCCGGTGTCGTATTTCTTCTGCGCGAGTGCGCCTGTGCTTGAAGCGGCAAGCAGGGCGAACGCGGTTGAAAGAATTGCCAGGCGAGTGGCGGTAGCGGGCATTACGTCTCTCCCTCTTTCTTCTGAACAATGAAGCCTGTTGCGGGCTTTCTGGGCTGAAAGCCGTTATGGGCGAGGTCGATACCATTTTGCCCGCCAGCGGACAACAAAAAGCCCCTGCGACAAAGGCGCAGGGGCTACCTCTTTGGTAGTCGGTTAACGGATGGGTGGCTCGCTGGGCGGGAGGGGCCGGAACTGCCCACCCGCGATCCAAGGCGCGGGGCAGGCCTTTTGTTCCCTAGCCGCCGACGTCGGAGGAGATGACGTCGCCAAATCGCTCCCAGCTCTCGCCCTTGAAACGCATCAGTTGCAGTTGCGACAGCGGCGCAAAATCGGTTGCGCTGGTATTGACCTTGACGCCCGGCAGCAGGCCAAGGGGCTCGAAGTCCCTCATGCTGGCCGCCTGCTTCATGATGTTCTCGCGGGTGAGATCGTTGCCGCAGGCCTTCAGCACGTGCTCCATGCCCTGGACGACAATATAGGCATACATCACCGACGCATCGGCGCGGTTGGCCTCGGGATAGTATTTGTCGAGGAACGCATTCCAGGCCTTGACCGCCGGGTCCTCCTTCCACTGCGGATCGGTCGGATCCTTGAGATAGATCGATGAGATGATCCCTTGCGAATTTTCGAAGCCGGCCGGCTTCATGACCGCGCCGATCGAAATCGAAACGTTGTTGAGGAAGTGAACCGGCTTCCATTCGATCTCGGCCATCTTCTTGATCGCCTGGGCCGCGAATTTCGGTGTGGTGACGTCGAAGAAGACATCGGCCCCGAGCGTCTTGAGCTTGACGATGCTGGAATCGATCGTCGGTTGCGACACTTCATAGGCCTCCTCGGCGACAATCATCGATGCCGCCTTGGCGCCCAGCGCGTCCTTCAGTCCCTTGACGTAATCCTTGCCGTAGTCGTCGTTCTGGTAGAGCACGCCGATCTTCGCGTTCGGATAGTTCTTCAGGATGTATTTCGCATAAATCTGGGATTCGCTCTGGTAGTTGGGTTGCCAACCCATGGTCCAGGGGAAGTCCTTCGGATCGTTCCACTTGGTGGCGCCGGTGGCGACGAACAGCTGCGGCACCTTTTTCGAGTTCATGTACTTCTGGATCGCGGTGTTCGGCGGCGTGCCCAGTGAATTGAAGATCAACAGCACCTCGTCGCTTTCAACGAGCTTGCGTGCCTGCTCCACGGTCTTCGGCGGGCTGTAGCCGTCATCATAGGAAATGAAATTGATCTTGCGCCCGTTGATGCCGCCTTCCGCGTTGATCTTGTTGAAGTAGGCAGCCTCGGTCTTGCCGATCACGCCATAGGCGGAGGCCGGCCCCGAATAGGGCATGATGTTGCCGATCTTGATCTCGGTGGCGGTGGCTCCGGTGTCGTATTTGGCTTGCTCGGCACCGAGCGCCGAAGTTGTCGCAAGAATTGCGAGGGCAGCCGAAAAGACCCCCAGTCGCAAGTGGATAGCAGGCATTTTGATCTCCCTGATGCGGTTTAATGTGTCGGTTCTCTTGCTTGGGAGCGTCTCTTGCGGCTCCGCAGTCATTGAATACCGTCTCGGGACTGCCAGCAAGAAAAAGCCCTTCGCGAGCAGGTCCTGCGGGGCGTCATTTAGTCGAAGCCGAGGTCAATAACCCGTGAACGGAATCGCAACGAGAGACCTGCAGAACGCGAGTGCCTCCGCATCGTCATGGCCGGGCTTGGTCGTTCAAAAAATGGCGTCGCGATCGTCGTACCCTCCCCTGGAGGGGGAGGGTCGGCACGCATGAGCGCAGCGAAATGCGTGGCGGGGTGGGGTGATCCTCAACTCGGGCGTCGGTTGCAATGCGGAGATCGTCACCCCACCCCGGTCCTTATCTCGCTTCGCTCGACGCGGACCGACCCTCCCCCTCCAGGGGAGGGTAAGGGGAACAGCACGCCTGTGCGTTCGAAATCCCCGCGCGGCGTCCCGGAGCGCGGCTTGGGCGGCGCGATCACGATGCGAGGAAGTGCCGTCGCGCTCTAGTTGCTCAGATCGCTGGAAATGATGTCGCCAAACAAATCCCACTTCTCGCCCTTGAAACGCATCATCTGGAGCTGACTGATCGGCGCGAAGTTGGTAGGCGAGGTATTGATCGCGATGCCGGGCAGGAGGGTGTCGGGCTTGAAATCCTTCATGTTCGCAGCCTGCCGCATGACGTTTGCCCGCGTCAGGTCGTCGCCGCACATCTCCAGTACCTTCACCATGGTCTGCGCTATGGCGTAGCCGTAGACCAGGGAGCCATCGAGCTTGTTGCCGTCGGGGTAGTATTTTGCCAGGAACGCGACGAACTTCTTCATGCCGTCGTCGTCGTCCCACTGCGGGTCGGCGCCGTCCTTCAGGTAGGCCGACGACAGGATGCCTTGCGAATTCTCGAAGCCCGCCGGCTGCATCACGGCACCGACCGAGGCGGAGACGCTGGTGAGAATGTGCAGCGGATGCCAGTCGACCTCGCCGAGCTTCTTGATTGCCTGGGCCGCAAATTTCGGCGTCGTGATGGAAACGAAGACGTCGGCGCCGGCGGCTTTCAGCCTGACGACATGATCGTCGATCGAAGGCTCCGAGGTTTCATAACTTTCTTCGGCGACGATCATCGACGCCTGGGGGCCGAGCCCGTCTTTCAAGCCCTTCAAGTAATCCTTGCCGAAATCGTCGTTCTGATAAAGCACTCCGATCTTGCCGTCGGGTTTCTCCTTCAAAATGTACTTCGCGTAGATATGCGCTTCGCTCTGGTAGGAGGGCTGCCAACCCATGGTCCACGGAAAATCCTTGGGGTCGTTCCATTTGCTCGCGCCTGAGGCCACGAACAGCTGCGGGACCTTCTTGGTATTCATGTATTTCTGGATTGCCGAGTTCGATGCCGTGCCGAGCGGACTGAACACGAGCAAAACCTGGTCGCTCTCCACCAGCTTGCGCGCCTGCTCGACGGCCTTCGGCGGCGAATAGGCATCATCATAGGAGATGAACTTGATCTTGCGGCCCTTGATGCCGCCCTCGGCGTTGATCTTGTCGAAATACGCCCCTTCGGTCTTTCCGATCACGCCGTAGGCCGAGGCGGGTCCGCTATAGGGTACGATGTTGCCGATCCTGATTTCAGTGTCGCTGGCGCCGGTGTCATATTTTTTCTGGGCAAATGCGCTGCTGGACGCGAAAGCGAGCGTCGCCACCCCGAGCAGGGCGGTGCGTAATCCTTCCAAAAACATCGAATCTCCTTCGCCAAAAAGGATTGGTCTCGCGATCACGTGATCTCCTGGATTTTCCAGGCGGGGAGGGGACGCCTTTGACGGCCGACCCCGCCGGTGAATTGCGCAATTATCTCAGCTTGAGGGCGGAGCACGACGCGGTTGCCGCCCACCGATTTAGCGCTTCCTGTATTTGGCGATCAGCTGTTGGCTGACGATGGCGACCTGCCTTGCGCCGTGCGGCACCAGGAAGATGACCATGAACAGAAGCACGCCGAACACTGCGCCTGAGAGGCCCTTGGAGATGCTTTCGGAGATGTTCGGCACGAAGATGATAAAAGCCGAGCCGACGATCGATCCGGGCAGCCAGCCGACACCGCCGACCACCATGCCGAGGAACAGGGCGATCGCGAAGTTGATGGTGTAGCTGTCGGGCGCGACGAACTGCACGGCAATCGCCCCCAGCCCGCCGGCAACACCGGTGATCCCGGCACTGACGCCGAATGCCAGCGTCTTGTACAAGGCAACATCGACGCCCATCGCGGACGCCGCGATCTCATTGTCACGGATCGCCATGAACGCGCGCCCGGAGCGCGAGCGCAACAGGTTGACCGAGAAAATGTAGATCGCGATCGTGATCACAAGCGTGAAATAGTACAGCCACATGTCCTGCGAGATCGGCAGGCCGAACGGCGCGTCCGGTTTGGTCACCACCAGGCCCTGCACACCGCCGGTCCACTTCTCGAAATAGCCGAGCTTGAGCAGTTGCGGCATGGCGGTCGCAAGCGCAAAAGTCGCAAGTGCCAGATAGACGCCGCTTAGTCGCAGCGCCGGTTGGCCGAACAGAAAGCCGGCGCCGAAGCAAAGCAGGCCCGCGACCGGCAGCGTCAGCGCGTAGTTGACGTCGTATTGTTCCATCAGGATGGCGGAGGTATAGGCTCCGACGGCGTAGAAGGCGCTCTGGCCGAGCGAGAACTGGCCGCTTCCGCCGGTCAGGATATTCAGCGCCAGCACGGCAAGGCCGTAGATCAGAAGCATCGTCATCTGGAAGATGATGAAGTTCTTGGCAAACAAGGGCACGATCAGCAGCAAGGCCAGCACCGTCAACGAGGTGCCGGCACCGAGCGTCATCGCGCGCTTCGGAACTGCCTCTACTGCCTGGCCTTCGGCGACGACTTCGACTTCGTCAGCAGCGGTCATGATCAGACTCTCTTCACGATGGGCCGGCCGAACAGGCCTGCGGGTTTGACGACCAGCACGGTGACGATCAGCGCAAGCGCGATCGGCAGCTTCAGTTCATTGCCGACACCCGGAATGTAGGTGCCGGCCAGATTCTCGACGACGCCGACCAGGAAGCCGCCAACGACGGCGCCGAACGGGCTGGTCAGTCCGCCAAGCACGGCAGCGGCAAAACCGTAGATCAGGACGCCGCCCATCATGTTCGGCTCCAGGAACACCACGGGTGCAATCAGGATTCCGGCGATCGCGCCGATCCCGGCGGCCATGCCCCAGCCGAGTGCGATCATCCAGGAGGTGTTGATGCCGACCAGCCGCGCGGACTCAGGCAGCGACGCGGCTGCGCGCATCGCAAGCCCGACCCTGGTGTACTGGAAGAAGATGTAGAGTGCGATCAAGAGCAATATGGTGACGCCGATCATGCCGGCCTGGTGCGTCGAAATCAGCTGGCTGCCGAGGAACGGCGCCGAGCCGAACGGTGTCGGATATTGCTTGATGGTGAAATCCCAGATCAGGCCGGCGGAGCTGTTGATGATCGAGAACAGCGCGATGAAACCGGCGACCTGGGTCAGGATCGGTGCCTTGGCGAGCGGCCTGAAAAGGGCGCGCTCGATGGCGATGCCGGCCGCAAAGGAGAAGGCGATTGTGAGCAGGAAAGCCCCCCAGTAGGGCACGCCCCATTGCATGAATTGCCAGGA
>Ga0306920_100001912_pt1 | contig 25959 bp, 18 predicted proteins | sample flu12Cox44000170_FD_204666 | JGI IMG/M metagenome (GOLD analysis project Ga0306920, IMG submission 204666) | Lab enrichment of tropical soil microbial communities from Luquillo Experimental Forest, Puerto Rico - flux4day.12C.oxic.44.000.170 (v2)... | ecosystem: Environmental > Terrestrial >...
CGCCGTCTCCAGGCTGGCGTAGGCCGTCATCAGGACCACGGTGACGGCGGGCCAGCGCTTGCGCACCTGCTCGAGCAGCGCCAGCCCGTCGGGCGGCGCCATGCGCAGATCCGTGACCACCGCGTCGAACGGCGCGCGCTCGAGCCGCGCCAGCGCCTTCTCGCCCCCGCCCACGAACTCGCTCTCGTGCCCCGCGTCCTGGAGCGCGAGCGCGGTGAGCTCGGCGTTGCGAATCTCGTCATCGACCACCAGCACGCGCATGTCCCGGCTCCTAGCCCCGGCCCCGCGGCAGCCGCACCCGGCAGGTGGTGCCAAGTTTAGGATCGCTCTCGATCTCGAGCGCACCGCCCGCCGCCTGGGCGAGCCGGCGCGCCAGGAACAGGCCCAGCCCCGAGCCGCCCGCCTTGGTGGTGTAGAACGGGCTCCCGACCCGGCGCAGCACCTCGGGCGACATGCCCGGGCCGGTGTCGGCGATGCTGACCTCGATGCGCCCGCCGCGCTCGCCCGCCGCCACGCGCAGCCGCCCCTCGCTCTCCATCGCCTCCAGCGCGTTGAGGATCAGGTTGAGATAGAGCTGCTTCAGGGACTCGCTGTCGAGCGCAACCGGCGCCGCGTCCGGGAACGGGCCGGCGCGCTCGAGCAGCACCCCGCGGGCGCGGAACTCGCCCTCGAGCAGATCGAGCGTCGCCTCGAGCGCCGCCACCGCATCGCCGGGCTCCCGCACCGCCTCGGGCGCTCCGCGCGCGAACTGCAGGTAGCGCGCCACCGTCTTCGACAGCCGGTCGGACTCCTCGATGACGAAGCTCGCCATGCGCTGCGCCTCCGCGTCGCGGGTCGCGAGCCGCTCCGCCGAGCCGCGGATGATGGCGAGCGGGTTCTTGATCTCATGGGCCAGGGTGGCGGTCAGACGTCCCATCGCCGCCAGGTTTTCGGCCCGCGACAGCCGGCGCTCCAGCTCGGCGGCGGCGCGTGCGCCGCGGATCAGCAGCGCGGCGAGGAAGCCGACCGCGATCATGGTCGCGACCGCGAGGCCGATGAGCGTGCGGCGCAGGCGCAGCAGCACCGGCAGATAGGCCGCCTCGGCCTCGACGGCGACCACCCCGGCGACCCGGCCGCTCGGCGCCCGCACCGGGGCGAAGCCGACGCGGAACACCCGGCCGCCGCGCCGGTAGGGCGCCGAGACCGTGCTGTCGCCGGCCAGCGCCCGGGTCAGCGCCGGGCCCGCCAGGCGATCGAGCTCGCTGCGCTCGAACTCGAGCGGGCTGCGCTCGAACTCGACCGTGTCGCCGCGCGCGTCGATCAGGGTGGTGCGGGCGCTGTCCAGCAGCGAGGCGTTCTCGATCCCCGCCGAGGCCAGCAGCGTGCTCAAGTGGGTCTGCGCGTCGAGGTAGCTGTTCGACTCGTCGAAGCGGCGGTGGATGTCGGCGATGTGCTCGGGCGTCACCGGCACCGCGGCCGCCATATGCTCGAGCCGGCTCTCGAACTCGTGCTCGAGGGCGGCGCGAACCCGCTGGTACCCGTACCAGGACGACACCGCGGTCGCCAGCATCACGGCGACCGCGAACAGCAGGATGAGGGTCGGGGTTCGCTGCAGTGCGCCTCCGACGCGGCCTACGCGTCCGGGCCCGGCTCCACCACGAACGGGTCGCCGACCGCGAAGCCGCCGGTCTCGACCACGCTCACGAACCGACCGCGCCGCCCGGCCAGGGTCTCGCGCAGCCCGGGGCGGATCTCGTTCATGCGCTCGCACGGCTGGCAGGGAATCCCGACCTCGAGCAGCGCACCGCCCACGCGCAGCCGCGTTCCCGCCGCCAGGGCGTCGAGGTCGAGGCCGCGCACCGTGACCTGCTCGCGCACGTCGCCGGGCTCGAGCCCCAGCTGGTCGAGGATCTCGGTCGGCATCAGCAGCACCTGGCGGCGGCTGCCGTGCTTCGCATGACGGTCGCCCTCGAGCCCGGTGTTCGCCAGCGCCTGAACGCGCGGGACCGCGGTGAGCGGCGCGCGGCTCGCCGGACACAGGAACAGTGCGACGATCGTGGCGGTCATGCGGGCCCCGGCGCTCTAGTGATGCTTCTTCAGCTTGAACTTCACGTCGGCGGTCGCTCCGGTCCTGACCGTGACGGTGATGTCGGGATGATCCGGAGTGTAGCCGTCGAGGGTCACGCTCACGCTGTGGTCTCCCGGCGCGAGGTGCTCGATGGTGCACGGCGTGGTCAGCCCGGTGTCCTTGCCATCCATCAACACCCTTGCACCATCATGACCCGAGGTCACGACCTTAACGCTGCCCTGAGCCCTGGCCTGCTCCGCCGCCTTGAGGGCGACCGCGAAGTCGTAGTCGATCGTGGCGGTCCCGTTGGGCGGGATGGTCTCGGTCCACGACTGCTGTCCCAGCGCGTTCTCGGCGCGCACCACGCGCGCACCGGCCGCCAGCTTGAGCGTCTGCTCGCCGCCGGCGCCGCTCACCATCACGCCATCCACGAAGATCTTCGACGTGGGCTTGATGTGGAGGACCAGCTGGCCCAACCCCGCGCCGCTCATCGGTTTGAGGGTGGCGCCCACGGCGCGCGACTCGCCGGCGCCCAGATCTGCGACCTCCATGTCCTGCGGGTAGAAGCCGCTCTTCTCGAAGGCGAGCCGGTGGGTCCCGGGCCCGACCGGGAAGCTGGAGTTGGTCGGCCGGCTCTGGCGATGACCATCGATCGAGACCGTCGCGCCCGGGGGCTCGGTGCTCACGCGCAGCAGGGCCTGACCGGCGGCGGGCCTGGCCGGCGCCGTTTCCGTCGGCGGGCTCGTCGTGGCGGGCGTGGTCGCGGTCACGGGCGTGGGCGTGACCGCCCGGGGTGGCGGCGCCTCTGCGGGTGGCGGCGGAACCACCGCTTGAGGCGGGGCTGTCGCCGGCAGCGGCGGCGGTGACGGCGGCGTGCTCTGGGCGGTGGGCGGCGCGACGACCGGCGCCGGAACCGGGCTCATCGCGGCGGGCGCGTGGGTGCTCTCGGCCGGCTCGGGGGGGACGGGCGGCTTGCGGCCCAGGCGGATGACCAGCAGGATCCCGAGCAGCGCGATGGCGCCGATGAGGATCGGGAACAGCGGGAGCGGCCTGCCCCGGCCACCCGCCGGCTTCACGGCAGCGGCGGGCGCCGGCTTGCGGGCCGCCGGCTGCGGCGCGGGCCGCGGCGGTGACGGCGGCGCGCCCCGCGGCTCGACGCGGCCCGGGGGCGGCGCCGAGGCCGGGGCCGGCTCGAGCCGCGCGGGCGGCGCAACGCTCGAGGGCGTGGCCGGGCCCGCGCCGGGCGGCGGGGACGGCGGCGCGGCAGTGGGCGATGCCGCGGCGGGTGGTGCGGCGGCGGCCGCGCGCGCGGCGTCGGCTTCGCGGCGAGCGGCCTCGCGCTCGAGCTTCTTGAGCAGATCGAGCGCCGCGCGGTGGCTGGGATCGAGGAACAGCACACGCCTGAGCTCGAGCTGCGCCGCCTCGGCCTTCTCGGGACCCTGGGCCGCGAGACGCGTGCCGTCCTCGAAATACCGCTTGATGCGTCCCTCGCGCAGGGCGTCGCCGTAGCCCCTCGGATCCTGCGCGTAGAGCCGCAGCATCTCGCGATGGCGGATGAGACCGAGCCGGTCGATGGCGTTCTCGAGCTCGGCGCTGACCTCGGCGCTCTTCTGGAAGCGCTCGGCCGGCACCTTGCTCATCATGCGCTGGACCACCGCCGCCAGCTCGGCCGGGACGATCGGGTTCACCTCGTTGAGCGGCCGCGGCTCGGCGGTCAGGATCGAGTTGAGGATGACCGAGAACGTGGCGCCCTCGAACGGCTTGGCGCCGCTCAGCAGCTCGTAGGCCACCACGCCGGCCGAGAAGATGTCGCTGCGCTCGTCGGTGTCGGCGCCGGTGGCCTGCTCGGGCGACATGTAGGCCGGGGTCCCGAGCACCGAGCCCATGACGGTGAGCCCCTTGGAGTCGGAATCGCGGCGCGCCAGGCCGAAATCCATGATCTTGAGCGTGCCGTCGCGCGCGAACATAATGTTGGCGGGCTTGATGTCGCGATGGACGATGTGATGCAGGTGGGCGTGCTCGAGCCCGGCGAACAGCTCGCGCAGCATCAGCAGCCCGAGCTCCAGCGGCGGCACCCCCCAGGCCGCCAGCCACTGCTGGAGGTCCATCCCCTCGATGAATTCCATCGCGATGTAGGGGACGTCCTCGTAGCGCCCGCAATCGATGACCTGCACGATGTTCTCGTGCTTCAGCGTTGCCGCGGCGCGCGCTTCGCGCTCGAAGCGCGCGACCAGCTGGGCGTCCTCGGCGAGGTGGGGGAACAGGATCTTGAGCACCACCTTGCGCTCCAGCGACTTCTGCACGCCCACGAACACCGACGCCATGCCGCCGGTCCCGATGCGCTCGTGCAGCTCGAACGCCCCGAAATCCTTGCGGTTCACGGTCACGACGACCTCGCGGCCGGGTGATCCTCGGCCACGCCCTGGCGGGACGCCTGCGGGCCGATGCGCAACAGCAGCATGCCGATCGCCCCGAGCGCGAGCAGCAGCAGCATCAGGCCCGCGACGACCAGCACCGTGAAGGTGGGACTGCGGCGCGACGCCCGCTCGGCCGCGCCGCCGGCCGGCGGCCCGGGCTCCCCCTCGACCTCGACGCGGGCCAGGATGACGGTGAGGTTGTCGGGCGCGCCGCGCTCGCGGGCCAGCGCGACCAGCCGCTCGCAGGCTCCCCGCAGATCGTGGCCGCCCACCGTGTCGCCCAGCTCGTCGTCGCGCACCACGCCGTGGAGGCCGTCGGTGCACAGCACGACGACGTCGCCGTGGCCGAGCGGCTCGTCGACGCGTCCGGCGTCGACCTCGAGGTCGGCGTCGATGCCGACGCTGCGCGTCACCACGTTGCGGCGCGGGTCGGTGCGCGCCTGCTCGGCGGTGATCTGGCGGTTGCGCACCATCTGCTCGACCAGCGAGTGATCATGGGTGAGCTGCCGGGCGCGTCCGCCGCGCACCAGATAGGCGCGGCTGTCGCCGACGTGGGCGACGGTCAGCTCGCGTCCGCGCAGCACCGCGGCGGTGCAGGTGGTGCCCATGCCCGCGAGGTCGGGATGCGCCAGCCCTTCGCGGTAGACCAGACCGTTCGCCGACGTCAGGGCGGCGCGCAGGTTGTCGGCCACGTCGGTCCCGGCGGTCTGGCGGTAGTCGTGCAGCAGGGTCTCGATGGTGATCCGGCTCGCGACCTCGCCGCCCTTCGAGCCGCCCATGCCGTCGGCGACCGCGAGCAGGAGCCCGCGCCGGTCCAGCTCGTCGGGATCATCCGGCAGCCAGCAGCCGTAGCTGTCCTCGTTGTTCTGGCGTTTGAGGCCCAGGTCGGTGACCGCGCGCACCAGGACCGTCAGCGAGCCGTCGCGCTCGAATCGCGCGCGCATCGTCTGCTGCGGCGCCGCCCCCCCATCGTGTTCCATGTCGACTCCCGGGCACACGCGGCGCGGCGCTCTCGAGCCGGGCCTAGCGCGCGGCGGCCCTGGCCACCGGCCGGATGAAGTGGATCGCCATGCCGTCGGCGTCCTCGGCCGCCTCGCCGATCGCCTCGGTCACGGTCGGATGGGCGTGGATGGCGTGGGCCAGGTCGCCGACGTTGAGGTCGGCGGCGATCGCCAGCGAGCACTCGTGGATGATCTCGCTGGCCTTGGCGCCGATGATGTGGGCGCCGAGGACCTGATCGGTCCGCGCGTCCCCCACCAGTTTGACGAAGCCCGCGGTCTCGAGGTCGGCGATGTTGCGGCCGTGGGCGCGGAAGTGGAAGCGCCCGACCTTGACCTCGCGGCCCTCGGCCCGCGCCTCGCGCTCGGTCAGGCCGACGCTCGCGATCTCGGGGCTGGTGAAGGTGGCGGCGGGCACGGCGCGCCAGTTGGTCTGCGCCGGGTGCCCGGCGATGATCTCGACCGCCGCCTTGCCCTGCGCCGAGGCGAAGTGGGCGAGCTGCTTGATGTCGGTGACGTCGCCGATCGCCCAGATCCCCCTGACCGAAGTCTGCAGACGGTCGTTGACCACCACCTTGCCGCGATCGCCGCGCGCCACTCCGAGCGCCTCGAGCCCGAGGTCGGACGAGTAGGGTCGCCGTCCGGTCGCGACCAGCACGGTGTCCACCGTCACCGGTGCGCCGCCGGCGATGGTCAGGGTGGTCGAGCCGTCGCCGTTCTGCTTGAGATCGTCGACCCGGGTGCCGAGGTGGATCGTAATCTTCTGCTTCTTCATCTCGCGTTCCAGGGTCTGCGCGATCTCGTCGTCCTCGGCCGGCACCAGGCGCGGCAGCATCTCGATCAGCGTGACCTCGGTGCCGAGCGCCGCGAAGAAGCAGGCGAACTCGCAGCCCACCACGCCGCCACCCAGCACCGCCATGCGGCGCGGCTGGCGCGGCAGGTCGAGCGCCTCCTGGCTGGTGATGACGCGCTCGCCATCGAGCTTGAACCCGGGCGGCAACCACGAGGTGGCGCCGGTCGCAATCAGCACGTGGTCGGCGGAGAGCGCGGTGCTGCCGCCCTCCTTCAGCGCGACCTGGACCTTGCCCGGCGCGGTGAGCCTCCCCGCGCCGCGCACGATCTCGACGCCGCGCCCGGAGAGCAGCGTCTTGACGCCGCCCACCACCTGCTTCACGACCTTGTTCTTGCGCTCGAGCATCAGCGCCCAGTCGACCCGGGGCTCCCCGACGTCGATGCCGAACTCGCGCGCGCGGCGGATCTGCTCCAGCAGGTGCGCCGACACGATCCACGCCTTGGTGGGGATGCAGCCCCAGTTGAGGCAGGTGCCGCCCAGCTCGTCCTTCTCGACCACCGCGGTCTTGAGCCCGAGCTGGGCGGCACGGATGGCGGCGACATAGCCGCCCGGGCCGGTGCCGATGACGATCAGGTTGAAGTGCCGGGGATCGGGCATGTGCGTGGTTCCCAGTCGAGGCGGGGCGGGCCGGGGCCGCGTGCGGAGGGCCGGACGCATTCGACTCTAGAAAGCGCTCGCGGGGCTGTCAACCGCGGTTCCGAGACGCTATCGTCCCGGCGAATGAACCATCTCGCGGTGTTCGCGCGCTGGCCGGAGCCGGGCCGCGTGAAGACGCGGCTCTCCCCCGCGCTCCCCGCCGCGCTGGCCTGTGACCTCTACCGCGCGCTGCTCGCCGACGCGCTCGCCGCCGCCGCCGCGTGTCCCGCCGACGCCCGCTCGCTCCACTGGGCCGGGGCGCCGGCCGGGCACGCGGCCGGCGCCACCCCCGCCGGCTTCGAGGTCCGCGACCAGCGCGGCGCGGATCTTGGGGAACGGCTCGAGCACGCAACCGGCGAGCTGCTGCGGGTCCGCGGCGCGCGCGCGGTGATCATCGGCGCCGACTGCCCCGATCTCGACGCGACCCGGATCGCCGCGGGGTTCACGGCGCTCGAGCGGGCCGAGCTGGTGCTGGGCCCGGCGCACGACGGGGGCTACTACCTGATCGGGCTCACCCGGCCCGTGCCCACGCTGTTCCGGGGCCTGGACTGGGGCACCTCGCGGGTGCTGGCCCAGACCCGCGAGCGGGCGCGGACGCTTGATCTTTCCATGACCGAGCTCGAGCCGCTCGGGGATCTCGACACCCCCGCCGACCTGGCGCGCTGGGCGGCGCGAGCGGCGGTCAGCGGGGCGGCGGAGGGCGCCGGGGCGACCGGCGGCTCGCGCACCCGGGCCGCGCTGCGCGCGCTGGGGCTCATGCCCGACGCCGAACCCGGAAGCCACGCCAGGGCATCACAAGGGCGCGTCGCCGCCGCCCATCCGAGGAGGTCCGCCGTATGAAGCTTCCCCATCTGGTCGCCGTCCTGTCGCTGGTCGCCACCGTGGTTCCGGTCGCGCGCGCGCATCTGTCCGCCGCCACCGGCGGAGCCGCCCCCAAGCCCGAGGAGCCGGTCGGGCGCGTGGTCAAGACCCCGGCGGAGTGGAAGAAGGTGCTGAGCCCCGAGCAGTACCACGTGCTGCGCGAGAAGGGGACCGAGTTCGCCTTCACCGGCAAGTACTGGAACAACCACTCCCACGGCACCTACGTGTGCGCCGGCTGCGGGCTCACGCTGTTCAGCTCCGACACCAAGTTCGAGTCGGGCACCGGCTGGCCGAGCTTCTGGGCCCCGCTCGCCGCCTCGCACGTCAAGGTGCTGCGCGACACCTCGCTCGGCATGGAGCGCGACGAGGTGGAGTGCGCCCGCTGCGACGGGCACCTCGGTCACGTGTTCGACGACGGACCGGCGCCCACCCACCTGCGTTACTGCATGAACTCGGCGGCGCTGCGCTTCCTGCCCGCGAAGTAGGCCGCGAGCGCTACTTCGTGAGCGGCGGCGCCTTCACCCCGAGGGCGTCGTAGGAGCGCTTCATCGCGTCCATCAGGGCGGCCTTCATCTCCTCGGGCGGGTTGCTCATCATCGCGCGGTGGAAATAGGACAGGGCCGATTTGTGGTCGTTGCGCTGCTGACTCACGATCCCGAGGTTGAACAGCGCCACCGGCTGGTTGGGCTCGCGCTGCAACGCGAGCAGGAACAGGCGCTCGGCCTCGGCGGTGGCCCCGAGGTTGAAATAGCACACCCCGAGATCGACCAGCGCGGTCGTGCGGGTCGAGTCCCGCGCGATCGCCGAGCGGTAGTGGACGATGGCCTCGGACCAGTTGCCGGTGTCGTAGAGCAGATTGGCGAGATCGATGCGCGCCTGGATGTTGGTCGAGTCCCGGGCGAGCGCGGCGCGCAGCGCCTCGGCGGCCTTCTGCTGATCCTCGCTCGAGCCCTCGACCGGCGCCCCGGCGTTGTTCTTCTGGAAGCCGGTGATGGCGTAGTAGAGCACCACCGCGGCGCCGAAGGTGCCGAACAGCAGCCACAGCGCGAGCGACTGGCCGCCTCCCGGCCGCGGCCGCCGCGGGCGGATCGGGCGCAGGCGGCGCACGACCACCGGCGGCTCGCTGCCGTGCGGCGCCGGTGCCTGCGCCACCGGCGCGCCGCTCCCGGCGTCCCCGGTGAGCGGCAGGTTGCAGGCGGCACAGCTCGAGGCCGTGGCGGGATTCTCGGTGCCGCAGCCCGGGCAGCGCACGGTGTCGGGCATTACATCCTCCGCGAGCGCGACGTCGGGCCGCGCCTCGCGACTATAGGCACCGGCGCGCGCGCGCGGCAAGCGCGCGGCCGCACGCCGTGCCGCGCTTGACCCTCGTTTCGACTGGGTGCTAGCGTCAAAAATCTCCATGCGCCCACGCCTGTTGGCTCTCGTCGCGCTGCTCGCGCTGTGGAACGCGGCGCCGCGGGTCGCCGCCGCCGAAACCGCCCACCTGGTCCTGCTCCACACCACCGATCTGCACGGCGCGCTCGACGACTACGACTATCTCGCCGACCGCCCGGCGCCGCGCGGGCTCACGCGCATCGCCACCCTGGTGAGCGGCATCCGCGCCGCCAACCGCGCCACCCTGCTGCTCGACGCCGGCGACGCGATCCAGGGCGGGGCGGTGGAGGCCACCTACCATCGCGGCGAGCGCACGCGACCCGAGCCGATGATGACGGCGATGAGCCGCATCGGATACGACGCGATGGCGGTCGGCAACCACGAGTTCAGCTACGGCGCCGGCGCGCTCGACAGCGCGCGCCGCGCCGCGTCCTTCCCCTGGCTGGCCGCCAACGTGGTGCGCGCGGCCGACGGCTCCCCGGCGTTCGACGCCTCGATCGTCAAGGTGGTCGGCGGGGTGCGGGTCGGCATCGTGGGGCTCACCACTCCGGCGGTGCCGCTGCTCGAGGACTCGGCCCACGTCGCGGGGCTCAAGTTCCTGTCGCCGCTCGAGGTGGCGCGCGCCGAGGTCGAGCGGCTGCGCAAGTCCGAGCACTGCGACGTGGTGGTGCTGCTCGCCCACACCGGCTTCGAGAAGCTGCCCGCCGGCTCCGGATTCGCGGAGCGCAGGGGCGATGCGCCCGACGAGAACTGGGGCTACCGGCTGGCCACCGAAGTGCCGGGCGCCGACGTCGCGATCCTCGGCCACACCCATGCCCGCGTCCCCTCGATCGAGGCTGGCGTCGCGCTGGCCACCCAGGCCGGCCGCGGGGGCGAGACCCTGGGGCGCGTCGATCTCGAGCTGTCACGAAGTGATTCACGGGCGCCGTGGAGCGTGGTGGCGCGGCACGCCGAACTGGTGGCGGTGACGGACTCGGTGGCCGCCGACAGCGCCCTGTCGGCCTTCGCGCGCCCCTACCACCTCGCCGCCGAGGCGGCGCTCGACCAGCCGATCGGGAGCGCCGCGGCGCGCATCGACTCGCCGCACGGCCGCCTCGGCGACGGCCCGCTGTGGGAGCTGATCCAGAACGCCCAGCTCGCCGCGACCGGAGCCGACGTGTCGCTGGCGCCGCTATTCGATCCGGCGGCCGCCATCGAGGCCGGCCCGGTCGCGGTGCGCGACGTGGAGCGCATCTACCCCTACGACAACACCCTGGTGGTGGTGGAGCTGACCGGCGCCCAGCTCAAGAGCACGCTCGAGCGTGGAGCGCGCTACTTCGCGGACTACACCTACGGAGCGGATCGCCCGCTCGTCGACCCGGCCTACCCCGGCTACAACTTCGACGCCGCCGAAGGCGTGACCTACGAGGTCGACCTCACCCGCCCGGCGGGCGACCGGGTGATCAATCTGACCTGGAAGGGCCGGCCGCTCGCCCCCGGCCAGACGCTCAAGGTGGTGGTGAGCAACTATCGCGCGAACGGCGGCGGGGACTTCGAAGAGGTGCGCGCGGCGCCGCGCATCAGTCGCGGCACACGCCAGGTCTCCGATCTGATCGTCGACTACGTGCGCGCGAACCGGTCGCTGACCGGCGGGTACGCGAAGAACTGGCGCCTGCTGCCCGACTACGCGGCCAGCCCCGAGCGCCCGCTGATCGACCGGCTGGTGCGCCAGGGCGTGGCGCCGCGCGCCGAGGTCCAGCGTCTCGAGCCCGACGCGCCGGCGCAGCGCGGGGATCTGGCCTACTGGCTGGCGCGCTCGTTCGGGTGGCGCGAGAACCGGGCGTCGGGCGCCTTCCCGGACGTCCCCGACTCGCTCGAGCCCTGGCTCGACGGGCTGCTCAGGCGCCACGTGCTGGGGACCGAAGCCAGCGCCGAGCTCATCAAGCCGTTCGCCAACGCCACGCTCCCCACCACGCTCGACTGGTGCGAGCGTGCCGCGTGGTTCATGCACTACGCGCTCGCGCCTCCGGCGTCCGATCAGGCGTTCCGTCGCGGCCTGCTGACCGGCACCGATCTCGCCACCGATTCGCTCGAATACCACGTGCTGTCCGGGGCCCTGAGCCGCGCCCAGCTGCTGGGCCTGATCAGCAACCTGCGCTTCCCGACCGTGCGCGTGCTCGAGACCACCGACCTGCACGGCGCCCTGCTGAGCGGCGCGCGCGAGCGGCGCACCAACCGCGTCCTCGGCGGCTCGGCGGTGCTGGCCGCCCACCTGCAGCGGCTCGAGCGCGAGAACCCCGAGGGCACGGTGCTGCTCGACGGCGGTGACCTGTTTCAGGGCACCATGATCTCGAATCTTCAGTTCGGCCGCCCGGTGGTCGAGCAGATGAACGCGCTCGGCTACGCGGCCACCGCGATCGGCAATCACGAGTTCGACTGGGGCGCCGACACACTGGCGCGGCGCATCGCGGGCATGCGCTTCGCCGCGCTGGGCGCCAACGTGGCGGAGCGCCGCAGCGGACGGCGGCCGCGCTGGGCGCGCGCCGACACCATCGTGGCGCGCCGCGGCGTGCGGATCGCGATCCTCGGCCTGTGCTACCGCTACACCCCGACCGTGACCCTGGCGGCCAACGTGGCCGCGCTGCGCTTCGACGACGACTCGGCGACCGCCGCGCGCCTGGTGCCGGGCCTGCGCAAGGACGACCACGCCCTGGTGGTGGTGGGCCTCGGGCACATCCCGGCCGAGTCCGACACCACCCGCCACGCGCGCGGTGGCGACCTGCCACGCCTCGCCCGCGTCCCGGGGGTCGATCTGTGGCTGGGCGGGCACAGCCACAACCTGGTCGACGATCGCGTGAACGACGTGCCGATCCTGATCGCCGGGGCCCACGGCGAGGCGATCGCGGTGTGCGACCTGGTGGTGGATCCGGTGCGCTCCCGGGTGGTGGAGCGCAGCGCCCGCCTGGTGCAGACCTACGCCGACGAGGTCCACCCCGACTCCGCGATGGCGGCGCGGGTCGAGCGCTGGAATCGCGACGTGGCGCCGATCGCCGCGGTCGCGATCGGCCGCAACGCCCAGGCCCTGGCGCGCGGCGGGCTCGAGTCCCCGGTCGGCGACTTCGTCACCGACGCGATGCGCGCCCGGGTGAAATCGGACGTCGCGCTCCAGAACAGCGGCGGACTGCGCGCCGACCTGGCGGCCGGCGAGGTCACGCGCGGCGCGATCTACGAGGTCATGCCGTTCGACAACACCATCTTCACCATGGATCTCACCGGTGCCGAGCTCAAGCTCGCGCTCGAGCAGGCGCTCAAGTCAGGTCGCGTGACCCAGGTGAGCGGCATCGCCTACACCTTCGACAACTCCCGGCCCGACCTCGACCGCATCGTCGCGCTGACGCTCAGCGGCGGCGCCCCGGTCGACACCGCCCGCACCTATCACGTGGCCTGCAACAACTTCATGGCGACCGGGGGCGACGAGAACGAGATGCTGTCGCGCGGCGCGCGCCGCACCGACACCGGAGTGCTGGTGCGCGACGCGATGGAGTCCATGGTGGCGGCGAGCTCGGCCAACGGCGGCGCGCTCGAGATCAAGCCGGGCGGCCGGATCGCGCGTCAGGGCGGGCGCGCCCCCGACGCGGGCCCGTCGCGCTGAGCGTCAGCGCCGCCCGCTCCCCCGCAGCGATGGCGGTGGCGAAGTAGCGGCCGATTGTTGCCTTTCTCGGCCGGTACTCGGCCACCGTCATGGCTGCGATGGAGCGCGCCCGGACTCCGCTAATCGTGCCCGGTGGACCCGGGCTTCGGGCCGCCCGCGGGATCGCCCAGTCCCAGCCCCGAGCGACCGAGGAAGTCGCGGACCCCGGCGGCCAGCTGCCGTCCCATCTGGCTCTGGAAGTCGGGGCTCGCCAGCAGGCGGGCCTCGGCCGGGTTGTTGATGAACGCGGTCTCGACCAGCACCGAGGGGAACTCCACCGATTTGAGCACCGCGAAGCCCGCCTGCTTGACGCCGCGCGACTCGAGCCGGCGATCGGCGGCCATGTTGTCGAGCAGCGCCTCGGCCAGCATCTGGCTGCGCTCCAGCGCCGAGGTGCGCTTGACGTCGTAGAGGATGTTGACCAGGTCGTCCTCGGCCTGCTGCGGCACCCCGCCCACCAAGTCGGCCGCGTTCTCGACGTCGGCGAGATCCTTGTCGGCCTGATCGCTGGCTCCGGTGAGCGACAGGAAGTAGACCTCGGACCCGCGGTCGCGCCGGGTCCAGCGCGGCGACGAGTTGGCGTGAATGCTGATGAACATGTCGGCCTTCATACGCTCGGCGATCCGGTAACGGTCGTGCAGCGGGATGAAGTAGTCGCCGGTGCGCGTCAGCACCCCCTGGACCCCGGAGCCGCGATTGAGCTCGGCGGCCAGGGCGCGGGCGATCGCCAGCGTGACCTGCTTCTCGAGCACGCCGTGGGGGCCGCGCGCGCCGGCGTCCTCGCCGCCGTGGCCGGCGTCGATCGCGACGATGCGGGTGCGGGTCGCCAGCTTGGTGGTCGCGATCCGGGCCAGGCGCTCGCTCTCCTCGGCCGCCGCTCCGGGCCGGTCGACGTCGAGCACGAGGCGGAACGGCTTGTCACCCTCGCGATCCAGCGTGAAGGTGTGGAAGGTGGTGCGGGAGTGGAACCATACCTCGACCGCGCCGCCCTCGGCGGTCTCCGAGACCCGAATGGAGTCCACCACGCCGTCCGCGACCGCCTGGAACTCGGGGACTCCCGGACCGCGGCGCAGCGACAGAGCCGGGATCGTCACGACCAGATCGGTCGCCTCGCCCGAGTCGGGCGCGACCGGGGCCACCTGAGCGTTGAAGTCCAGCACCAGCCGGGTGCTCGCGGGCGCCGACCAGGCACGCACGCTGGTGAGGCTCGGCACGTGACCGGCGGGGTGGGAGGCCGGGCGCCCCTTCGAAGCGTGGTGTGAGCCCGACGCCGCGCCGTCGCACGCCGCGAGCAGCAGGAGGGCGAGCAGGCCGCCCCGCAGGACAGGATGGTTCATGGGCCGGTGGCGGATCGGATCGCCCTCCGTGGCACGCGAGACAGGCGGCGCGGGCCGGCTCGAGCCCGCGCCGCGAACATTACCGCAGCCGTCGCCGCCGGTCACTCGAGGCGCAGCGGCACGAACTGGGTCGCGCTGTCGCGCCACACCAGCAGCGCGGCATAGTGCTTCTTGGTCGAGCGCGCGTCCTTCAGCATCTTCGTGAATCCGGCGGTGGACATCACCGGCTTGCCGCCCACCTCCTGGATGATGTCACCGGTCTGCAACCCGGCCTCCTCGGCCGCGCTCCCATCCTTCACCCCCGTGATCATGACGCCGCCCGAGAGGCCAAGGTTGGACTTCTCCTCCCCGGTCAGCTCGCGCACCGCCAGACCACCCTGGGCCTGGGCCTGCGGCAGCTCGGAGGGGTTGGTGGGGTTCAGGTCCTGCGCCAGCACCTTCTCGTCGCGATCAATGAGGCCGACGGTCAGCGACAGCCGCTTGCCGTCGCGCAGCACCACGATCGGCACCTTCTTGCCCGGGGGGGTGTCGGCGACGCGCAGCCGGAACTTCTCGCGGTCGGTGACGCTCTGGCCGTCGAACTCGACCACGATGTCGTTGCGCTTGAGCCCGGCGCGATCGGCGGGCGTGCCGGGCGCCACCCGCTCGATCAGCACGCCGTCGGTGTTGGCGAGCCCGAAGCCCTGGGCCAGCTCGGGGGTGAGCTCGGCGAGCTGGACCCCCAGCATCGCGCGCTTGACCGAGCCGTGGGCGATGAGCTGGTCGGCGACGTGCTTCGCCAGGTTGATGGGGATCGCGAAGCCGATGCCCTGGCCGTTGGGGTTGATCGCGGTGTTGATGCCGATCGCCTCGCCGCGGATGTTGCACAAGGGGCCGCCGGAGTTGCCGAAGTTGATCGAGGCGTCGGTCTGGATGAAGTCCTGGAACTGCGGCGTGCCGCCGAAGATGTCGAGCCCGCTGCGGCCGCGCGCGCTGATCACCCCCACGGTCACCGAGCCGCGCAGCACGCCGAGCGGGTTGCCGATCGCGATCGCCCAGTCGCCGACCCGGATCTTGTCGGAGTCGCCGAGCGGCACCGAAGGCAGGTGATCCCCGTCGATCTTGATCACCGCCACGTCGGTTTCGCCGTCGGTGCCCACCACCGTCGCCTTGAAGGTGCGCTTGTCCTCGAGCGTCACCGTGATGTCGGTGGCGTTGTTGACCACGTGGTTGTTGGTGAGGACGTAGCCCTTGGGATCGATGATGAACCCCGAGCCCGAGGAGGGACGCACCTGCGGGCTGCGCCGGTTGGGAACGTCACCGAACAGACGTCGGAAGATCTCGTCCTGCGGATCGTCGGAGTCCCCCGAGCTCACCTTCTTCTTGACGTCCACGAACACCACCGCCGGCAGCGCCTTCTCGACCACCGGGACGAACGGACTCTCGGGCGGGGCCCCGCTCATGTCCTGCGCCGGGTAGGCGCCGTTCTTCTGGGCGGTCGAGGCGCGCTCCAGGTTGAGGCTGGCGCTCAGGCCGAGACCGAGCACCAGCCCCACCAGCACCAGCGCGATGGCGCCGAGGTAGTAGCTGCGCGGGCGCCTGTACGAGTCGGGATTGCGGAACATTGCGATGCCTCCTGACGATGGCTGCGGACAGGGAGTCTCGAATCAATCAGCGTAGCGTTGGATGCGGCATGACTGTCAGCAGCGGGTCAAATGTCGCGCCCGCAACGCCCGTGTTCACTTGCTTCCATTATACGCGCTCGCCGCCCGGGGGGTTCCGCCGGGCCCCGCCCCGCGCGCCGCATCGGTCGCCGCGATCCCCGCGCTTGTGAGCGCGAACCTGCTAGACTGCCGCGCATGTCCGGCGGGGCGGCATATTTCGTGTGCGATGCCCATCTCGGCGCGGACCCACCGGAGCGGGAGGCCGCGCGTGAAGCCCGACTTCACGACTTTCTTGCCAGCCTCCCCGGCCGCGCTTCCGCCCTCTACGTTATCGGCGACCTGTTCGACTTCTGGTTCGAATACCGCAATGCCGTTCCGGCCCGCCCCTTCCGCACCCTGGCCGCGCTCCACGGGGTGGTACGGGCCGGCGTGCCCGTCACCTACCTCAACGGCAACCACGACTTCTGGCTCGGACGCTTCCTGGAGCGCGAGGTCGGGGTGCGGCCGGTCTACGACGCCCTGTCGCTCGAGCTCCAGGGGCGCCGCATCTGGATCCATCATGGCGATGGGCTGGTGGGCGGCGATCTCGGCTACCGGCTGCTCAAGAAGGTGATGCGCAGCCCGGCGAGCGTCGCGCTCTATCAGCTCCTCCACCCCGACCTCGGCATTCCGCTCGCGCGCCGCATCTCGGCGTGGTCGCGCCGCGCGCGCGGCGAGCCGACGCTCCAGCCCGAGCGCCTGTGGCGGGAGATCGCCGAGCCGCGTTTCGCGGAGGGCTTCGACGCGGTGCTGATCGGTCACTTCCATCACCTCTACGAGCGCCGCGAGAACGGGCACGAGTTCTTCGTGCTCGGCGACTGGATCACGCGCTGCTCGTACGCGGTGCTCGAGGACGGAGCGTTCCGGCTCGAGAGCTGGAACGACTAGCGCGGGAGCGCGCCCGAGCGGCGGCGTGGCCTCGGGGCGCGCCGGCCCGGTGCGAGCATTCAGAACCGCGCCGCGATCGAGAAGCGATGGGTGTCGCCCAGCTCCTCGTTGTAGGGCACGAACGCGTAGTCGAGGCGCAGCGCGTGGACCGCGTAGCCGGCGCCGAGGCTGAGCGACGAGGCGGTGTCGTTGGCCCGCCAGCCGACCCGGATCGCCGCTCCGGCGGCCGGCGCCGCCAGCTCGAGGCCGGCGAGGCCCAGCCCGGTGCGCCCGCGCGTGAAGCGGCCCTCGACCGCGCCCGAGACCGAAAGCGTGGCGTTGAGCGCGCGCGTGTACGAGGCGCCGGTCTGGAACGCGACCGGGAGCGGAACCGGATCGCCCTTGAAGCCGTCGATCGTGAAGGCCGCCGCCGGACCCATGTTGAGCGCGGTCGCCGCCAGCCGCAGCCCGGCCGGACCGGGCTCCCAGCCGGCGCCGGCGTCGAACGCGAAGGTCGCTGCCGAGGCGTTGGCGATCCGCTCGCGCACGTACTTGGCGTTGCCGCCGACCATGAGCCGCGGGGCGAGCTGCCGCCCGTAGCCGAGCGCGAACTCGAGATCGTGCGAGCCGAAGGTGCCGATCAGGTTCCCGAGCGCGTCGCGCTCGGGGATGGCCTCGGTGTACTGCGCGCGCACCGAGCCCGCGAGCCCGCCGCCGAACAGCTGTCCGGCGAGCGCGAACTGCTCGTCGCGCAGGCCCTCGAAGAGCTCGGCGTGGGTGGCGTCGATCTCGACCCCCCGCGTCCCCGCCAGGCCGGCGGGATTCCAGAACACCGCGTTGGCGCCCTGGGCGAGCGAGGCGTAGGCGCCGCCGAGAGCCGCGGCGCGCGCCCCGGCAGGCACCTCGAGGAAGGCGAAGCCGGCCGGATCGGCGGCTGCCGGCGGCGCGGCACCGAGGACCAGGATGAGGGCGAGCGGCAGGACCCGCCGCGGGTCGTTCATGGCATCTCCGGGATCGGCCGGTGACGGAACGCGACCGGGCGGGGTCTCACGAACCCCCGCCCGGTACGAATCGGGACTGCGAAGCTTAGCACGAGCGCCGGCTCAGGACCTGCCCTCGCGGCCGCCGCTCCCCACGTGTTGTCCTTGTCCTCGCGCCGCGCCACCCGACCGCCCACCTCCCGGCTGACCGCCACCCGCCGGCGCGTAGTGCTGCGGGGCGGCGCGCTGGAAGCTGCGCTGCGGATAACTTGCGGGACCGGGTCGCTGATAGCGCGGCTGGCTGAACACCGGTGCGCTCTGGCGCTGGTAGTACCGCTGCGGTTCGGCCGACGGACCCTGGCGCTGATAGTAGCGCGCGGGTCCCGGGACCGGCATGCGGGCCGGATTCGACGGCTGGACGCTGGGCTGCGATGGGCCGCGGTCGACGGGGCGCCGCACCGCCTCGCCAACGGTCGGCGGGTTCGGCGCACTGCCGGGCGCCGTGAGGTTCTGGCGGCCCTGAGCCTGGATCGCCGGGTCGCGCGTGAAGGCGCGGGTGGCTGCGCCGACCGTCACACCCGGCACCGGAGGAACCTCGGACGCCGGTGCACGCCCGACCGGGGCGCGCAGCTCGCCGCCCGGGCGCCAATCGGTGCGGGCGACCACCGGGTCGCTGGACACCGGCGCCACCGGCATGCGCGAAGCGGTGCGCGCGGTGCCCGCGACCATGAATCCCGGCGGCGTGTTTCGGTTGTTCTGCCATCCCGGGGTCCAGCGCCACTGCGCCGGCGAGACGTAGGTGGCCGGAGGCGCAGCCGGCTTGTAGCGGATGAGGTGGGCGCCCCACATGGTGTTCCAGCGCCCCCACCCGTCCCACGACGAGTAGCAGGCGCCGATCCACGGCCGGTAATACGGCGGGCAGGCCGGGCGCACGACGTACACGTAGTACGGAACATAGCCGCCCCAGTACGGCCAGCCCCAGTACCAGCCGAAGTTGACGTGGAAGCTCACCGCGCTGCAGGTGGCGTAATACGGATCGAATCCGTCCCACCACGCCCAGTAGCCCGGTCGATGGCAATCGGCGCACACGTAACGCGGATAGTTGACCTGCTGGTGGACGTAGTACGAAACGTAGGCGGTGGCGAACTGCTCCTGATCGTCGGGGTTGCTGAGCACGCGGCGCCGGATGCGCTCCATCGCCACGAACGGGTCACCGACGATCGTGCCCTGCGTCGTGACCCCGTCATCGTTGTCGGCGCTGCTGTCGGGGCCGCCGACGTAGCCCACACCCTCGGCCTGCGCGTTGTAGGGCCTCAGGTACCAGGGCAGATCGCGGAATGGCGAGCGCGACACGATCGCGACGACGTAGCCCTGACCCACCGGCCCCTGCACCACCAGCTCGTCCTGGGCGTTGGCGCTGGGAATCGCGACGGTCTGGTGTCCCTCGACGTAACCGTTCTCGCCGTGATACGGGAACAGCACGCTGATCTTGCCTTCGGCGTCGATGTCGTAGACCAGCAGGTTCGCGTCATCCGTGCAGCGCGCGCTGATCTCGATGCGCTCGCCCGGCTGGTACACCGCGTTGGCCCCGCGATCCGCGGACACCGTGACCGACATCCCGCCCGCGGACGCCACACCCGGAAGCGCGACGGCCACCGCGCAGCAGGCGGCTCTCGTCCAGCGACAGCGCTTCATGACTTGCTCCTTCCGAGGCGGGCCCGCTCGCGGGTCCGCCAGATCCGCGTCCCGGCGCGGAACGTCACCATTGTGACGCTTTTCGATGCGCCCGACGTGTCAAGAATTGTGCAGATTTCATGGCTTTGTTGTCGCACGGCCGGCGCTCAGCGCTGCCGGCATCGCCGGCGTCGCGCGCAGCTGGCCGTTGCCAGGATCGATTTGATAGGCCCAGTCGAAGACCAGCTGGCCCGACAGCCCGATGACTCGGAACTTCGCGTAGTGGTTGGTGCTGGTCCAGACCACGTAGTTGTGCCCGACGATGAGCTCGACGGAGCCGGTCGGGGACCAGCCCGCGGGCGGGGCGAAGTCGACGGCGTCGAGCGAGCTCGCGAACCCCATGTCCTGGATATCACTGGAGGACGGATCGCGCGTGAGCATCAGGTCGATCGTGCTGTCGGCGCTGAAATAGACGTCGGTGCGCGCATCGTTCCAGGCCCGCACGGTGTGGGCCGCGAAGTCCCACCCGCTCAGCGCCGGCTGGGTCTGCCAGGGCCTGAGCAGAGCGCCGCTTCCGGCCGGGCGCGGGGTGTCCCAGATGTCGTCGTAGGACAGGTCGCTCTCGTTGCCGGCCCGGTCGATGGCCGCGACCGCGAAGTACTTGGTCGCCCCGTTGCCGAGCCCGCTCACCACGAAGGACGTGCCAACGGTGGTGCCGACCAGGGAGTACGGACAGCCGGGGCCGTTGGCGCACGGCGAGTCGTAGATGTTGTAGCCCGCGACATCGGCCTCGGTGTTCGCGAGCCAGTGGAGGGTCACCTGGGTGTCGCCGGTCACCGAGTAGACACCACGCGGGGCTGCGGGCGGGGTGACGTCCCGCGGGGCGAGCGTCGAGTCGTAGCAGCCCGGCAGCAGGATGGCGGCGAGCAGTGTTCCGAGCATCGCGCGCAGCATGGGGTGCCTCCTTCCCTCGCAAGTCGGCTTCTGACAACAGAGATCAGGGCAACCGCCATGCCAGCGCCGTGAGCCATATCGCCCGGTCGCCAGAACCGCTCAAGACGTTGCGGGGCAAAAAGAAGACCGCCCGCGTCGGGTTGACCCCGAGGCGGGCGGCAGGTGCAAGGTTAGCGCAGTTGTGCGAGAGCCGCTACACCTTGTACGAAGAGGGACACCGGTCGACTACACGAGACAACAGCCGAGACATCCCCCAGTGTTGGCCTATGTCGCGCTTGACCGGTGTCCTTTACTGGCTGAAACGACAACCCGGGATGTGCGCCGATTCTTCCAAGACGACGGTGCAGGAGCCTGAAGCCGGTGACCGCCGCACACCCCGGGAGATTTCATTCACTCCAAGCTAGCCGGTCGTAGAGGACAGTGCGCTGTCTTGAATGACTGGGGCTCGTACCCTCGACTGGCCCCCTACCGCACCGGCTAGCCCAGAAGGTGGTTCAGCTTGCTGCCGCTGAACTTGTTTGGAGGTCCCCCCCCTCCGACCGCGTACCCAAGCACCCCATGTGCCAGTCCGTGACCATCCGATAACATTGGCTGTAACATTTTGCTAGACAAATCATTACGAGTTCGTCGACGAATCGACACCAGGGTTATCGGTGGCTCGCGAAGCCGCTTTTGCTAAACAATTCGATGGCCGCGACCGTTGCTGAGACGCAAGCCATTGAAAATCATAGGCTTGCGACTAAAGAAATTTTACATCGCGTCCCGATACAGTCTGGCTAGGCGTCACCGGAGAGTCGGAGCCGTTCCACGAAGGTGACGGTGGCAAAAAAAAACCGCGGTCCCCGAGGGGACCGCGGTCGCCGTGGACGGCGCATCAATCCATCGGGCGCCGCTCGATCCTGAAGGTGCGAATCTTGGTGAGCAGCGTGGGATAGCTGAGGCCCAACTCGCGCGCCGTGCGCGCCTTGTTCCAGCGGTGGCGCTCCAGAGCCTCCTCGATCATGCGGCGCTCGAGCATCGACACGTTCGAGCGCAGGCTCTTCCCCACCGGCGCCTGGGCGAGCGGCGCCGCCTGCTCGCGCATCTCCGGCGGCAGCAGCTCGGCGCCCAGCGTGTCGCCGTCCTCCGCCAGCACCACCATGCGCTTCACCGTCTTCTCGAGCTCGCGCACGTTGCCGCGCCACTCGTAGTCGAGGAACACCCGCATAACCTCGGGCGAGAGCCCCTTGACCACGCGCTCCATCTGCCGCCCGTAGAACTCGAGGAAATGCTGCGCCAGCACCGGAATGTCCTCGCGGCGCTCCCGCAGCGTCGGCACGCGCACCGTGATGTCGTTGAGCCGGTAGTAGAGGTCCTCGAGGAACCGGCCCTCCTTGATGCGCTCCCGCAGATCGCAGCCGGTGGCGCAGATGACGCGCGCGTTCACCTTCTTGCTGCGGGTCGCGCCCACCGGGCGGATCTCGCTGCAGTCGAGCACGTGGAGCAGCTTCGCCTGCACCGACTCGGGCACTTTCTCGATCTCGTCGAGGAAGATGGTGCCGCCCTCGGCCTCCTCGAACAGGCCGGTCTTGTCGCGGACCGCGCCCGTGAACGCGCCGTGGACGTAGCCGAACAGCTCGCTCTCGAGCAGCTGCTCGGGCAACGCGGCGCAGTTGACCTGCACGAACGTGCGGTCGCGCCGGTTCGAGATCTCGTGCACCACCTGGGCCAGCAGGCCCTTGCCGGTGCCGGTCTCGCCCATGAACAGGATGGTGGCCGAGCTGTCGCCCACCTTCGAGAGCAGGGCGAGGATGTTGTTCATCTCACGCGACTGGGTGACGACCCGCTCGGTGCCCGGGCTGGGCTTGAGCTTGTCGCGCAGCTCGCGGTTCTCCTCGATGAGGCGCGAGCGCTGGGCCTCGACGATCGCGACCGCGGCGGTGTTCGCGAGCACCGCGAGCAGGTTCAGGTCGCGCTGCTTGAACGCCCCCAGCAGGTTGTCGTTGAGCCGGTCGACGTAGACCAGTCCCAGCGCCTGGGACGGGAAGTTGAGCGGCACGCACACCAGCGAGCCCACGCCCTCGAGCGCCTCGGCCACCGCGCCATTGAAGCGCGGGTCGGCCGCCACCCGGCTCGAGAACACCGGTCCGCTCTCGGCGATGCGGCTGCCCCCCATGGTCTCGATGACGCGCAGGATGCGGCGCGCGCGATCGCGACCCACGCCGTGCTGCGCCACCACGTCGAGCCGCGCGCCGCCGTTGCTGAAGGCCACGAAACCGCGGTCGCCGCCCGCGTTCTCGACCGCGAGCTTCACCGCCTGGGCCAGCAGGCCGTCCATGTCGGAGGTCTCGCGGAACAGCCGGTTGGCCTCCTCGAGCACCCGAAACTCGTTGCAGGTCGAGAGCGACACCGCCACGTACTGGCGCTCCAGCTCGCGCCGCAGCGCGCCGGCGCGATCCTCGGCCTCGAGGTCGCCCGATTCGATCAGCCACGACTCGGCCTGCTCCAGCAGCGACACCGCCTGATCGTAGTGCTCGCGCTCGGCCTCGAGCCGCGCCAGCGTGAGCAGCGCCTCGGCAGCGAGCGGCACCACACCGAGCTGGCGGAACAGCGTGGCGGCGCGGCGTGCCGCGTCGGCGACCGGCTCGAGCGACACCCGCAGCCGCGCGCTCGCCGGCAGCACCAGCAGATATTCGCCCCACGCCGCCAGCGTGGTCGCCAGCTCGTAGGACTCGCTCAGCTGCTCGAAGCACTGGGCCGCCTCGTGAAGCTTGTGCTCGATGCCTGCCGCGTGGCCACGCGCGGCATCGAGGCGCGCCAGGGCGCGGCACGCGATCGCCTGCTCGATGCGGTCGCCGATCTGCTCGCTGAGGGTGGCGCCGCGCACCAAGTGCGGCTGGGCATCGTCGGTGCGGCCGGCCCCCAGCAGCGCGAGGCCGAGGCGGGTCTCGAGCTCGGTCACCATGTCGCCGTGGGGCGCCAGGCGGCGCGCGTCCTCGAGCGCCGGCTCGAACAGCTGCACCGCGCCCGCCGCGTCACCGCGGTCGAGCGCCAGCTCGCCCAGGAACTCGCGGGCCAGCACCTGCTCGCGCTGAGCACCCGCCTGGCCGGCGAGCTGGAGCGCACGGCGATAGCTCTCCTCGGCGCGCTCGTGCTGGCGGCGCCGGCGGCACAGCATCCCGATCGCGAGCAGCGCTGCGGCTTCGCCCGGCACGTGGCCGGTGTCGCGCGAGATCTTGAGCGACTGGCGGAAATGCTCTTCGGCCAGATCCCACAGCCCCAGTCGGTAGCGGATCAGACCCAGGTTCTGATGGTGGAGCCGCATCCGGGCGTACAGCCCGGCGCGCTCGTCGAGCTTCAGCGCCTGTTCGAGGAAGCGGGTCGCTTCACGCCACTCGCGCAGGTTCTTGTAGACCAGACCGAGGTTGTTGAGCGCGGCGACCAGCCCGTCGCTGTCGTCGATGCGGCGGAAGGTCGCGGCGGCGTTCTGCAGCCACTCGATCGCCTCGGTGTTCTGTCCCAGCCGCGCACAGCACAGCCCGCACACCACCGCAACGCGACCCACGGTCCGGTGGTCGTCTGAATCCTTGAGCACACGGTAGGCGTAGAGCGCGAGGCGGCGGCTGCGCCGGTATTCGCCCTGGTCGACCAGGGCCCGCGCCATGTTCGCGGCAATGCGGGCGCCGATTCTCGGATCGTCGAGACCGCGGGCCGCCACGTGAGCCTCGGCCAGCGCGCGCAGCGCCGCATCGGACTCGCCGCGGGAGTTCTCGGCCTCGGCCAAGCGCAGCAGGATCCTGCAGCGCTCGCCCGCCGCGTCCGCGGGCGTCGCCAGAAGCGCGGCCCGAAATTCCTCGCAGGCGCCGGCAAAATGGTCGGCTGCCAAGTGCAAATCGCCGATTGCCTCACGCTGCCGCGAGTCTTCCCGGGCGGGAAGCCGCGCATGAGACAGATCGGGGGGGATCGCTCGCTGCACTTTCGAACCCTCGGAATAAGCAACCCGGTTGATGCCACGGCGGTTCGTTCCGCAGCACCGTTCGCGATCAGGCTGGGACTGAGATGCTCATCCCCTCACAGGAGATGTCGAGCTACCTCGGCCCCAGATACCGCGTCATCCAGCTCATGCCGATTCTCGCGAACCAAACCGCCACTGAACTCAGCGACGATCCGACGTCGCCTCCCTCGTTCAGTGCGGGCTGGTCGTGGCCAACGCTCGGAGGCTGATTGTTTTTGATGCCCCCAACGTCAGGCTCGCCATCCGCCGGTCGGACGATGCGGCTCGAACCGACAACGGTGCTCGCTGGAGCCTGAGAGCGGACATAATTAGTCCACTCGCGCGAGCGCGCGTTGGCGGTCGTCCAAGCGGCGGATGCTGCCACCACGACGAGAACCAGAATGAGCGGGAGCCTGCCTGTTATGTTGCGCATTGCGCTGCTGCTCCCTCCACAACCGGTGGTCGACGATGAAACAGAATACCTTCGGTTGACCGGCGGAGAAACCCGTCAAAAAACTTTACTACTGTGAGGGGACCTTCTTCAGTGCCTCGCAGAGTATCCATCCGGTGATAGGGACCGTCAACAGACTTTATGAATTGCGTTCCGCCCGCCCCAGGCGGGCTCAATCCGGTGGTTGCTGCTCCCGCAGGGCCTCCTCGGCTGCCAGCCGGGCGATGCCAAAGCGAAGGCCCCGAGTCGAGCAGGTCAGCCCGGGCGAAGGGAATCGCGCCGCCAGCTCGCCGACCGCCAGGGCTCCGGCCACCGCGATATCGGCCCGCCCCTCCCCCATGACGGACCAGCTCAGGCGCTCGGAGAAGCTGGCGGTGGCGAGCCGGTCGACCAGGGCCCGCAGGCGATCCCCCGCGATCAGCCAGCCCTCGATGAGCGCAGGCTCGTAACTGGTGAGGCCGCGGTCGAGAGAGGCAAGAACCGTAACCGTTCCACCCACGCCGGCCAGCAGCGGAGTCCGGGCCGGCATATATGTACATCTATGCATAAGATGATCCTGGACGTCGGCGCGGAGGGAGTCGATCTCGTCGGGAGCCGGTGGATCCGTGACCAGATGACGCTCCGTGAGACTCACCGCGCCGAATGGCAGGCTCACCCAGCGGCCGGCCTGACCGCCGATCCCGCTCACCACCTCCGTGCTGCCCCCTCCCAGGTCGAAGACCACGCAGGGGCTCCTGGACACCGACCCGCCAAGGCCGGCGATGACCGACAGGTACACGAGCTGCGCCTCCTCGTCGCCGGAGAGCACCCTGACCTCGATTCCGGCGCGCCGCGAAATGATGGCGGCCGCCTCGGCCCGGTTGGAGGCCTGGCGCAGGGCCGCGGTGGCCCCGATGACGACGTGGATCGCGCCCAGTGCACGGGCGCGACGGACAAAGTCGGAGGCCAGATCTCCGGCCCGCTCCGCCAACGCCGGCTCGATCGCGCCTGTGCGGTCCAGCCCTCGACCCAGCCGACATACTTCCCCCGCGCGAGCCACGGTCTCCGCGACCGTACCAGGGCCCAGCGGTAGCGCCCAGTCAGCCACCAGCATGCGGACCGAGTTCGAGCCGATATCAATTGCACCGACACGCATACGTTTCGGCACGCTCACAAAAGGTAGTCCTCGATCTCACCCCCCGGCCT
>Ga0306920_100001913_pt1 | contig 25958 bp, 22 predicted proteins | sample flu12Cox44000170_FD_204666 | JGI IMG/M metagenome (GOLD analysis project Ga0306920, IMG submission 204666) | Lab enrichment of tropical soil microbial communities from Luquillo Experimental Forest, Puerto Rico - flux4day.12C.oxic.44.000.170 (v2)... | ecosystem: Environmental > Terrestrial >...
GGCGGAAGAGGCCTTCACGGAGGGCTCTTTCCCGGTGGGGCTGGTGCCAGAGGCAGAGTTCACCACGGCAACGCTGCAACTGGAAGCCAACGACACGCTTTTCCTCTTCAGCGACGGTGTTACTGAGGCGATGGATCCCGACGAAGAATTGTATGGTGTGGCGCGGCTGAGAGGCGTGCTGGAAGGAAAGACGGATCTGGGACTCGACGAAATTCAAAAGATCGTACTGGAATCCGTGGAGAATTTCGCGCGGGGGGCGCGGCAGGCGGATGATTTGACGATGCTGTTGGTGAGATTCCGCGCGGTGGGCACGGGTGTGACGGAAACGGATGTATCAGCGACAAAGAGCGCGGCGGCACAAGGATGAGTTATGACTTCTAGTACTCAATCTATAATCGGGCCAGCCAACGCAAGCTCCTCTCGAAGGCGCAATTCTCCGACGACAAAGAGATATGGTATGCTCGACGGGCGAGCTGAACCAGGTACATCCGCCCCAAGTTAAAGTCCTTCACAAGATCACAAAGCAGGCTGCCCGTGCCGCAAAAACCCCGCCGGAAGTGAGGAAATATGAAGCCATTGCGAGTCTATTTTGCGGGGATAACTATCGTAACTCTGATATCCGGCACAAGCGGCCTTGAGGGATGCGGATCGAAGGACACGACGCCGGCGGCGCAGCAACAGGCTACGGCAGCAACCACGCCGACACAAGGTACCGATCAGACTGCACAACAAGGACAATCCACCCCAGCCCCCAGTCAAAGTCAGGAGCCTGCGCAAGCCGGAGCCCCAACCCAGGATCAGCAGGCGCAGTTGCCGGATGTAAATAGCAGCCGGCCTCGATGAATTGCTGGCGCCGATTGCGCTGTATCCGGATCCGGTGCTGGCGATCATGCTCCAAGCGTCCGTCAATCCGCAGGAAGTGATGGACGGCGGCAACTGGCTGGCACACGGCGACAACGACAAGCTGAAGGAAGCAGCGCTGGATGAGGCAACGAAAAAAGCCGGATTCACGCCAGTGATGATGGCGCTCATACATTTTGGGCCCGTGGTGGACATGATGTGCCAGCAGTTTGATTGGACGAAACAATTAGGCGCGTCCTATCAGGCCGACCCCAAGGCGGTGCTGGATTCGGTGCAGAGATTGCGGGCTCAGGCTCTGGACAACGGAGCGCTGAAGAGTTCCTCGCAGATGAAGGTGGAAGTGAAGCAAGACAAGGGACAGGAAGTCGTGCAACTGGAGCCGACGAATCCCAAAGTGATCTATGTACCGCAATACAATCCCGATCAAGTGTTCCAGACCACGACAACCACAACGAACAGCGACGGCTCGACGACGACCACCACTACAACATCGGGGCCAGCGCCGGCGAGCACGAACACCAACACGACGACGGTTGTCAAAGAGAAAGAAGGGGCGAGCACCGGATCGGCTGTGTTGATTGGGCTGTTGTCCTTTGGCGCGGGGATGGCCGTGGGCGCGGCGATCAACAGCAACAATTACTATTATCCGGCGTGGGGATATGGGGGCGTTTGGTATGGGCCGAGGCCGTATTACCCCCCGCCGTACCGGCCTGTTTACTACGGTGGCTGGCACGGGGGTTACAACTACAACCGGCCGGTCCACTACGGAAACAACAACATCTACATCAACAACAATAATTACTACAACCGGTTCAACAACAACAATAATTTGAATCCGAATTACAAACCGAAGCCAGTACCTTACAACAACCGGTCAGGAAGCAACTATGCGAGGAGCATGGGGAACCAGCCAGGCGCAAATAAGGGCGTAACTTATCAGGGGAACAAGGGAGCGAGACCCAACCAGGGCAGTGTAGCAGCGCGGCCGGGGCAATCCGCAGGCACCCTCCCGAACAACAATGTGCCAAGGCCCGCCGACGCGGTGGCGCCGCGACCTGCGACGGGCGGCGCCAACAACAACTGGAAGGGGCAAACGACATATCAAGGGGCGAATAAGGGCAATCTTGCGAATAACAATGCACGGCCGGGCGGAGCCAATGCAGGAGCGAACAATCGCATGGCCAATACAAACAACATGCCCTCACGAAATCCTGGCGGCGATCGCGGATATCCGCAGACCAACACGCGGCCCTCCACGGGCGGCGGCAACGTGCAGGCGAACCGGCCCTCGGCCCAGCCGACGACCCGGCCGACCACACAACCAGCAAATTGGCCTTCGACGCAACCGGCCAGCCGGCCGGCGGCACAACCGAGTACCGGCGCTTTTGGAGGCGCGAACAACGCCAAGGCCGATCGCGCGGCGAGCAACCGAGGGCACTCGAGCATGGGAGCACCGCAACGGTCACCAAGCGGGTCGCGACAGGCCCCGCAAAAGAAAAAATAAGCGATGCGTAGGGGTGAATCCAAGGCCGGAGAAAAAATCATGCGTATTAGGAAAATAGGGTTTGCCATTGTTTGCATGAGCCTGTTTTGTTTTGCGGCGATTCGGCAAGCTGCAGCGGCCGACCAAAAGACGTTTGCAACGCCAACCGAGGCGGTGCAGGCGCTCGTCAAAGCAGTGGAAGCTGGGGACCAGGACGGAATGCTGGCTATCTTTGGCGGCGACGGAAAGGAGCTGGTATTTTCCGGCGATCCGGTGCAAGACAAGGCGGGGCGCGAGGCGTTCTTGAAGGCCTACAAAACCAAGCATGCGATTGTCGCTCAAGACGAAACGACGCGGATCCTGCAAGTAGGCGCAAACAGTTGGGACATGCCCATCCCTATCGTAAAGACTGACGGAAAGTGGCATTTCGACACCGCTGCGGGAAAGCAGGAACTGCTGTATCGGCGGATCGGATCGAATGAATTGGGAGCGATCTCGGTCTGCCGTGGCTTTATTTCGGCGCAGGAAGATTATGCGGCGACGGGACACGACGGGTTGCCGGCGGGCATTTATGCGCGGCGGCTGAATAGTGAACCGGGAAGGCACAACGGTTTGTACTGGGAAGTAAAAGAAGGGGAAGAAATGAGTCCCGGAGGACCGCTTCTGGCACAAGCCGCGGACGAAGGCTATGAAAAGATCAGCGCCGGGGGACGTCAGGAACCTTATCATGGGTATTATTTCCGCATCCTGAAAGCGCAAGGCGCTGCGGCGAAGGGCGGGGCCAAGAGCTATTTAGTGGACGACAAGCTGACCGGTGGTGTGGCCTTGCTGGCGTTTCCCGCGCAATACAAGGTGAGCGGCGTGATGAGTTTTATCATCAATCAGGATGGCGTCGTCTACGAGAAAGATCTTGGCGAAAAAACAGATGAAGTAGCTCGGGCAATTACCGAATACAACCCGGACAGCACTTGGAAGAAGGTTCAGGAAGCCGAAAAATAGCATTACGAAGGATCGAAGGGAAGCGAGGGCGCCTTGCAAAGTCTGGGCGCCTTCTTCGTTTTCAGAACGCACAATTGGGCGCAGAAACGGGAGCGGCAGAGACCGGCAAGACCGGAAGCTTCTGAGCAGCAAGAAGCGTGTTCAAGGCAGGAAGAGACTCCGCGTTGAGTTTGTTCCAGGCCACAAGGTCTTTCGCGTAAACATTGCAGGCTGCCGCGGCCGCGTCATGAGCAGATGCGTGCGGACGGATGTCGGCGCTTTGGACCATGACCAGATAGCGGCCGAGATCGCGATTCAGAGGGCCAAATCCCGGAGCCGCTTCCGTACCGTCCTCGAGTGCGTTGAGCTGCTTCTCGATATCGGCGAGCGCGTCGGAGAGTTCTTTCGGAGGATTGGCAGCAAGGGATTTCTTTCGCGCGTCGAATTCCGAGTGGAGCGATGTAACGGAATGGAAGGACCGGGCAGTTGATTCCATGGCGTCGCAGATTTTTCGGGAAATGTCGAGCTGCGCCTGATAGTCCGCCTGAGTAATATGTACGCGCGGATCGGGCACGATCTGAAGTTTCTGGCGGTAGGATTTTCCATTCACATTCAGGACCAAGGTATAGGCTCCGGGCGCGACGAGCGGTCCGGGGGGCTGGAAGCGTGGTGTCTCACTCGGAACGGCGTGATCCGGCAGGGTGTACTCCGTGTATTTGAGGCGTTCCCCAAAATAGCCATAAGGAAGCGCTGTTGGGTGCGGATAGCGAAGATCCCAAACGAAACGATTGACTCCAGGATTCACGAGAAAAGCTGGCTCGGGCGAGAACCAGAATTCTGGAACGTTTGGGGGCAACGCTGTTTCGGCGGTTGGCCGACTGGAGAAATGGCGGACCAGAGTCCCCTGCTCATCCAGAACGTCGAGGGTCATCTCCCCTTTCGGAGGAGATTTCAAGAAATAGTGAAGAATGGCCCCGTCCGGAGGATTGATCGAGGCAGGCGTGTCTGGCTCCAGAGGAGTATCGGGATAGTTGTCCCAGCGAACGCGCGTAGAAGTCTCCGGAAGGAAAAAATAAACGGGTGCGGAAGTGACACCGGGGTTCCACTGGCGTATGGGAGAGATATCATCGAGGATCCAAAGGCCGCGGCCAAAGGTCGCAGCGACAAGATCGGCGCCGTGGATCGTGAGATCCCGCACGGACGAAGCGGGGAGATTGAATTGCAGCTGCTCCCAGTGATCTCCGGAATCGAACGAATGGTAGACACCGGTTTCCGTGCCCGCGAAGAGCAAACCCTTGCGGCCGGGATCTTCCCGAACAACCCGTGCGATGCCGGCATCCGGGAGTCCATTGATGATTTTCTCCCAGGTTTTACCCGCGTCGTGGGTGCGGAAGAAGTAGGGACGGGTATCACGGGGCACAAAAATAGCGGCATAAGCAGTGTCTACATCGTGTGGGGATGGTTCGATCGAATTGACGAAAGAACGTTCAGGGAGGCCCGGAGGAGTCACGTTCGCCCAGGTAGCGCCGTCGTGCGAAACGTGAATGAGGCCGGATGTGGAGCCAATCCAGATGAGATTAGGATCGAGTGGCGAAGGCGCAATGGCCTGGATAGCGCCCCGGTTGGGCTGCTGCGCAAAGGGATCGTCATCTGGATCAGCGAATTCGATCTCTTCTTTTGTGGGGATATGGCCGGCTCCGGAAGGTTTTGGCGCGGCGGAAGACTCAGCCGGTTTGCTCGTCAGATCTCCGCTGATTTCTTTCCAGGTAAGGCCGCTGTCTGTGGTTTTCAACAGGAATTGGGCGCCGTAATAGAGGGTGTGCGGATCTTGCGGAGAGGAGATGAGCGGCGTTTCCCAGGTGGTGCGATAACTGTCGGGTGGCACAAAGAGAGTGGCGACCTGTCCCGTCGCACGATCGAGGCGAAGAACGACGCCAAACCAACCGATCGAGTAAACGAAGTTGGGAGTCAGGGGATCGGGAACGATGAAAGCGCTTTCGAAAGCGCCGGTGGGAAACCAATCGCGATACGTTATGAGGCCAAAATCGGAACGGCTGGTCACAGAAACGGAGCCGGAATCCTGCTGTGACGCATAGAGGCGATAAGGAAAAAAACGGTCCGTAGACACTCTGTAGAATTGCCCGGTTGGCTGGTTGTACCAGGTGTTCCACGTTTTTCCTGCGTCGAGAGTGATGACTGCGCCCTGGTCGGTACCCATAAGGATACGGGTGGAATCCTCAGGCGCGATCCAGAGAACGTGGTCGTCTTCGCCGCTGGGAGTTCCCTTCCACGCGGTGAACGTCCGGCCGCCGTCGGCGGAACGATACGTGGAAGTTTGCATCACGTAAACGATGTCGGCATTGTTCGGGTCCGAGTAGACGTGGCCGAAATAGCTACTCCCGACGACGCGGGTGTCCGTGGTGGTCTGCTGCCAGTTTTCGCCACCGTCATCCGAACGGAAAAGGCCCTGATTCATTAGTGCGAAGATGCGCTCGCCGGAACGGCCGGGAGCAACCGCCAGACCGATTCGGCCGCGATGATCCGCGGGCAGTCCTTTATCGCTCAGGGGCGACCAGTTTTCACCCGCGTCGCTGGATTTGATCAGAATGGTGTCCACACCCTCCGCAGGTTTTTCGCCAGGCGCACGGGGAATGTGCCGGACAACACCGTAGATGATGCGAGAGTCCCCCGGATTGAAACAGAGTTCCGTGGGGCTATTCTTGTCATCCTTGAAGTACACCTTGCGCCAGGACTTACCGCCGTCCGTTGTTTTATAGATTCCGCGTATATCGCTGGGGGCGAAGTCGGCGGCCGCGGCGACATAAACGATATTGGGATCCTTGGGATCGACGAGAAGAGAAGGATTAATGTGCGAATTCCGAATACCGATGTTAGCCCAGGTAGCACCAGCGTCCGTGGATTTCCAGACTCCGTCGCCGTTGGTTTGTTCGCCGGTCGCTACGTAGATAATTGCGGGATTGGAAGGCGCGACCTTGAGATCGCCGATCGAGGCTACGCGGGCATCGTCAAAGATCGGAAACCAGGCGGCGCCGGCGTTGGTCGTCTTCCAGACGCCGCCGCCAGGTGTGCCCATGTAATAGATTTTCGGATCGCCGGAAATACCGGCGACGGCCGTAACGCGTCCGCCGCGGAAGGGACCCACCAAACGCCAGGAGAGACCAGGAGAGAATTGTTGGGCGTAAGCCTGGCAGGAGATTAGCAGCAGAGAAAGTGCGGAGGAAGCCACGAGATTACGAGTGATCTTGCACAAGACCGCCAAACGCGTTGAGAACCTCATGGATTCTCCTGTGAAGAAAGGCGAGTTTATCACGCACAATGCGTTGGTGAGGAGAGGAAGGTCGGTAGGGACAACGGGATGGATCCCAAGGAACTCTATACATTCATGAATGGCGAGCGGTCGGCGGTGCTAACGGCTGCAACGGCGGATGGCAAGCCGCAAGCGGCTTTAATGGGGTTTGCGGTCACACGCGAACTCGAAATTGTGTTCGATACGGTGAGGAGTTCCCGGAAGTATGCGAATTTGAAGGACAACCCCCAGGTGGCCTGGGTGATCGGATGCACAACCGAAGTGACGGTGCAATATGAAGGGCGCACCGAAGAACTCGAAGGAGCGGATTTGGCGAAATATAAAGAGGTTTACTTTGCCAAATTCACGGATGGGCCAGAGCGGGAGAGTTGGCCCGGGATCTCGTATTTTGTGGTGAGGCCGAAATGGGGGAGGTACTGCGATTACAATCCGGGGAGCCGGAAAATCGAGGAGAAGGAATTCTAGTGAAACGCATCAGCACGGGGCTGTCGCACCTGGCACCCTGAATGAAAACAAACCCGAGAGCGGACCGCCTCGGAAGGCGTCGCCTACAAAAAGCGTCAGCACTCCATTGTGAAAGTTCAAAAATCGTTAGAGTTCGCGAAGCGCCACGGCGACAGGCCGAACCGCGGCGCGGATGGCAGGAAGCAAACCGCCAAGAACCCCCATGACGAGAGCGAAAAGAACACCCAGGAGCAAAAGGTCGAAGGTGATCTTGAAGGCAAAGGCAAGATTGGAAAAGGTCTGAAAATTCATGGTGCTGGTGGTCAAGCCGTTAAGAGGCAGAACGGCAAGACAGCCGATGATGCCGCCAACGATCGCAATCAACAGGGCTTCAAAGAGAAACGACAGGATAACGTTCCCAGTGCTGAAGCCAAGGGCACGCATGGTGGCAATTTCGCGGCCGCGCTCGGCGACGGCCGAGTACATAGTATTAAGAGCGCCAAAAACAGCTCCCACGGCCATGATGGCAGCGACCAAGCCGCCGAGAACAGTGATGAGGCGCGTCATGACGGTGGACTGCTTCGCGTAGTAGTCAATCTCCCGGATAACGTCCACGTTCAAGCGCGGGTCGGAGGTCACATTGTCCTTGAACGTTTGGAAGGAATCGGCCGACGTGAGGTGAACGGTCGCCGACTGAAAAATGTTGGGCGGACGTTGTAGAACCTGATTGAGAATTTTGGCGTCGCACCACACCTCGGAATCAAAAGCCGAGCCGCCCGCGTCAAAAATTCCGACAACTCTCCAATGACCACCGCCAAAATCGATGGTGTTGCCCAAGGTCAGGCCGGAATAGGTCTTCGAAGCGTTCTTGCCAACGACGAGTTCCGAAAGGCCGGGCTGAAACATCTGCCCTTCCTTGATTTTGACGAAAGTGCGGATCTGCAAAACGTTAGGAGAGACGCCGCGAACTTGCACATTCGCGTCTGTACCGGTGCTGATCAGCGGGAAAGGCGCTACGCCAACGACTTCCTGCGTAACAAGAGGACCGGAAGGGTCACGCGCGACGCCGGGAGCGTCCTGAACAACGCGAACGGAATCAAGGGTGATACCGCCCATCATCTCCGAAGAAGAGCCGGCGCGCATGACGAGAGCGTTGCCGGGAGAACCGGAGGCGACAAGGGTTGCTCTGAATCCGCGAGCCAGCGAAAGCATGGCCACGAAGACGCCGACCGTTCCTGCGATTCCCAAAACAGCGACAATCGTGGATGTCCAGCGCGCCCTGATGCTGCGAAAATTGTACGAGACTGGCACGGAGTTGAAAAAAGGAGCGACCAAGCCAACCAGTATCGTCAGTCCCAGCAAGAGGACAAAGACTGCAGCTACGGTGATCAGGAACCCAAAGAAAAGTTTAGGCAGCATTCTCAAACCCTCCTGAGGGCATTCACAACACGCATGTGCATGGCGCTGAGTCCGGGAAGGAGGCCACTGGCGAGTCCCACCAGAACAGCCATGAGAACACCAAAGACCAGCATCGAACGGGAAAGAACCATGCTGGGCAAGAGGCCGGTGAGGGCTTTCCCAAGTGCCGGAATCATGACCATGGCCGCAAGCAGCCCGAGTAGGCCACCTGCAAGCGCGATAACCAGCGCTTCTGCAAGCACAAAAAAGAGGACGGCTCGGTCGGAGAAGCCGATGGCCTTGAAGACGGCGAGCTCCGAAGTACGCTCGCGGACAGAAATGGCCATGGTATTGCCCGTGACGAGAAGAAGCGTGAAGAAGACCACCGTGCCGATGGAGACGATCAAGAATTGAATGTTGCCGAACTGCTTGACCCAATTGGCGGCGAAGGCAGATTCGGTTTCGGTCTTGGTTTCGTTGGGGGAATTGGCGAATTCAGCGTCAATGGCTTTCGCGATGCGAACGGAGTCGTCCGGATTGTTCACGCGAAGGACGTACCAACCGATCTGACCTTTGACGGCATCGGGAATTTTTTCTTCGAAATAGTCCCACTGAAACCAGAACTGGGTTTCATCGTCCTGGGGACGCTTGCCGTGATAAATCCCGACGAGATTGAATTCCCAGGAACCACCGCCATAGAGAGTGGTCTTAATGGGAATGCGGTCGCCAATCTTCCAGTGAAAACGCTCCGCGGTACGAGCGCCAGCGATTGCGCCCTGGCGGTCCTTCAGGAAAGCGGCCCACTGATCGTCCGGAACGATAAGTTCGGGAAAGACTTCGCGCTGGTTCTGAGGGTCAATGACGAATTGTGGAAAGAAATTTTTCTCATCCTGGTAAATGCCGCCAAACCAATTGTTGTGGGTAACGTATTTCACACCGGGGATCCGGAGGATCTTGTCGCGGTACGAAAGCGGGATGAGGTTAATGATGGAAGTGCGGTTGATGATGACGAGGCGGTCCGCGCCAGCGACATCGGCGCCGCGGTTGAAGGCATCGCGGACAACGGCAAGGAAAACAAAGAGGAACAGCGCCACGGCGAAAGAACCGAGGGTAAGGAGCAGGCGGACCTTCTTGCGAAAGAGATTGGCGATAATAATGCGAGCAAATTTCATGCGAGACCTCCTGCGGCCGTGATCTGAGGAATCTCTCGGCCCTCGACCAGAACTCCCTTTTCCAAGTGCAACGTGGTATGAGCGCGCGCGGCAACGAGCGGATCGTGCGTAACCATGAGAACCGTCTTGGAGTGCTTGGCGACTAGCTCTTCAATGAGCGCCATCACGTCATCCGCGCTTTTGCGGTCGAGGTCACCCGTAGGCTCGTCGCAAAGAAGGAACGTAGGGTCAGAGACAATGGCGCGGGCAATGGTGACGCGCTGCTCCTGTCCGCCGGAAAGCTGGCGGGGAAAGTGGTGCATGCGGTCGGTAAGACCGACGATGGCGAGAGCGGTTTCGACGTGGGAGCGGCGTTCGGTTTTGGAAAGCTTGGTAAGCAGGAGAGGAAGCTCCACGTTCTGGAAAGCAGTCAGAACAGGGATGAGGTTATACATCTGGAATATAAAGCCAACGTGGCGGGCACGCCAGGACGTAAGGTTGCCTGCCGACATGTTGGTAATCTCATCGCCGTCCACGGTAATGCTGCCGCGGGTCGGAACATCGAGACCACCGAGAAGATTGAGAAGAGTCGTCTTGCCCGAGCCGCTGGGTCCCATGAAGGCGACGAACTCTCGCCGCTCCACGTCGAGATTTAGCCCTTGCAGAACGTGGATCTCTTCCCCGCCCCGGCGATAGGTTTTGTCGAGGTCCCGTACCTGAATGAGGCTGGATTGCGTGCCACTGCCGTCAACTTTGACCATCGCGAGCGCTCCTATTTCTTGATCTGAACGGATTGACCTTCGCGTAGAGAATCGGGGCCTTTCAGAACGACCATCTGGTCCGGCTGAAGACCGGCAAGTATTTCGACATCGGCGCCGCGGGCGGGACCAACGGTGACAGCCCGACGCTCGATCGCGTCGTTGTTGACGACAAACACATATTTCGAGGAGCTGTCCTGGTGCACGGCGGCCTGGGGAATCAGCGAAATGGCCGCGGACTGTTCCTCTTTCTGTCTGGACTTGTCGTCATCTTCCAGGAAGGTGACTTTCACGCCCATGTCCGGAAGAATGCGTGGCTCCGTCGCGGGATCTATCAGGTGGACATGATCCTTATCGGTGAATGAAATGCGAACCTTGACGGTAGCCTTCTGCCTGTCGGCGGTCGGGATGACGGTGCGAACCTTCGCGGGGATTTCCCAATCGGGATAGGCGTCCAGGACCGCGTTGACACGCTGGTTGGCCTGAACTTTAGCGATATACGCCTCGCTGACATCCACTTCCACTTCGTTGCTGTGGAGATCCACGATGGTAGCAATGCCGGTTCGGGTGAACCCGCCGCCCGCGGAAACCGGTGAGACCATTTCGCCGACCTGTGCGTCCTTCGAAACGGCGATGCCGGCAAACGGTGCGCGGATGATGCAATTGTCCATCGCTTGCTGCTGAACCTGGATGCGCGCGTCCGCTGCCGTGACCTGCTGCTTGGCGAGCGCGATCTTGGCACGTAGACTGTCCGCATTCATGTTCGCTGCGTCGAGGGCCTGCTGCGTTTGGACACCCTCTTTCACAAGCTGCTGGGCGCGGCGTAGCTCAATTTCAGCATTGTGGAGTTGGACTTCGAAATCGGCGATAGCGGCTTGGGTGGCATCGCGGTCCGCCTTGGACGAATCCAGGGCGCGCTTGGCATCGGAATCGTCCAGCGTTGCCAGGAGCTGGCCTTCGCTCACGCGAGTGCCTTCATCGAAAAAGACCCCGGTAACGCGGCCGGTGATTTTGGCGGCAATGGTCGCCCGACGCCGCGGGGTGATGTAGCCACTGGCGTTCAATACTCCGGCTGGCCCGGTCGCCGGCTTACGGGCGGCCACAACCTCGACTTCGGGCTTCCGATTGAGATAGGCGGAAGCCACCGCCGCAAGAAGACCTACCCCAAGCACGGCCACCACGATCCAAACCCATCGCCTCGAGCGGGACGTCTTGCGCTTGGCATCCGTGATGCGAAGGGAGGCCAGGTCAGGTTTCAGGGACTTCTGTGACGTCGCCATACGGCGGCAGCTCCTTGAGCTGGGAAGGTTTCCTGGATATAGATACGCAATCTGGCTTCTAAGAATATCGATGAAACAGAGCGCTCAAAAGATACCCCTCATTTTAGCGGGTAAGGGGGTTTTCTGGGAGGCGAATGAAAGGGCGGGCAGGGGTCAGAGACGGGAGCCGTGATAGAAGAACTTTCCGAGCCCGATGGTAAAGATGAAGTTCCCAAAGATGGCATGGTCAAAGCAGGTGAGGAAGAGCGAGCCAGACTGTTGGTAGGTAAAGGAGAACAAAAAGCCCCCCAGAACGCACAAACCGACGGCCAACCAGTTCCCGAAGATGATGTGAACAAAGCCAAAGGCGAGGGCACTGGCCAGCAGCATGGCCCAGCCGTTACCGAATAAGGGTTGATAGCGGTGGAAGACAAAAGCGCGATACAAGAGTTCCTGGGGGTAAACCGAGAGGAGAGGATAAAGCAGCATGACGAGGGCCCAAAAGGCAGGGGCCCGCTTGAAGAAGGAAAAAAGGAGGTCAGGGGCGAAGAATCGCACGGCTAAACCTAGGAGAAGGAGCAGCACGGCATCGCGAAGAAGGAGGGGCAGGAAAAGAGGACGAATCTTGCTCCACTGGATTATCAGGGAAGAGTCGAACGCAGGATCGTGACGGAGGTACAGGAATGCGGCTAGGGCACCAAGAAGCAGGTACGGAATCGCAACGTTGGGAATGACGCGGTAGTAGATGAGGAGAGGAATCCCGATGAAGATGGCGGAAAACTCAAAGGCAAGCAGGAGGATACGTGTCATGAGAAGCTCGCCCGAAGTGTACTTCAGGTGGAGGCATCTTCCTTATCGACGATCGGGTTGGGTGAGGCAGGCTTTCTTAGCGTGTCGCGAAGGCTGTTGACGGCCGCTTGAGCCGAGTGCACGTGCTGGTGAATGGTCTTGGCGTATTGCCGGTCCTGCGGCGAGAGAGAAGGAATATCGGCGAGGAGTTCGGAATAGCCGAGGATGGCGGTAAGGGGATTGCTGATTTCGTGGGCGGTGCCGGCGGCAAGACGCCCGAGGGCCGTGAGTTTCTCCGTATGCGTGACGCGCTTCTGGACGAACTTTAGATTCTCGATGGAATCGTGGGTCAGTCGGACGAGCTGAACAAGCTCGTGAGCGAGGAGATTGAGCTTCCGGAAAAGGAGGGCGCCCAACAAGAGTGTTGCTCCAAACACCACTCTCAAGCGGAAATCGGCTATGGCTTGGAGAACATTCTTTTCAAGATATCCAATAAGCCCGATGGCCGGTAAAGAAAGAATCGCCAGCATGGCGATGCGCGCGGTCCAGAGAGTTTGTTTCAATTCACGGTTGGGCGTGGTGTCCTTGCGAGGCTGCAGGGAAGAACCAAAGGTGGCGACGTAAGAGAACCAGACGATAGCGAGCAGAAATGGGGTATCAAAAAAGCCGCCGGCATAGTAGATACCGCGATCAATAGACACGCTGAGGAGGAGGTTGCCGGCGGCAATGAGCGTGAACGCAATGAGCAGGTGGCCGTAGACGCGCCGCCAAACGTCCGCGTTGCGCCACCATAAAACGGCCAGCGCCCCCATGATAACGAGGTGCTGGATCAGGGCCAGCAGATAGTAGGCCGGATTGTACTTGGAGAAATCCTGGACGACGACTTGCCAAGGCAGACTGAAATAGCCGTAGAGGGCCAGCCACCAGAGGGTGAGAAGAAAAAAGTCCAGGCTCCGGAACCGTAGGTCACCCCCCGCGGCGGAAGAGTGAGGACGGAAGGCAAGAGCAGAGAGAAAGAAGACGTGGGCGATGAGGAAAAGGGAGTCGCCAAGGACCGGGCTGGGCGTGCCAAACCTCCGCAGCGAATCGTAGTAAAACCAGTAAGCTTGCGACAGAAGCATGGCGAAAAGACATGCGGCGGTGAGCTTCCAAAATAAAGAGAGAAGGCCGATGTGGTAGCGGAAGTTTTCGCTGACCGCGAGAATCGCCAGGATCAAGAGCGCACAAGGAATCGCGTCGCCAATGAGCGTCAGTGTCCAAGAGGGCTTTATCAGCGCGGCCACGAAGAGGTGAATCGAGAAAACGCCGAGCGCGAGAAGCAGGTAAAGCTTGGGGCGCGAAAAGGGATTCATTGGGCATCCTCGACGAACACCGCAGTGGACTCGGAGGAGGCAACAGGGACACCCACGGCTGCGGGAAGAATAATGGTAAAGAGAGCGCCGCCCGCAGGAAGATTGCCGCAGGAAATCTCACCGTCATGCTGTTGGATAATCCCGTAACAGGTGCTGAGGCCAAGGCCGGTGCCTTTGCCAACCGGTTTAGTCGTATAAAAAGGCTCGAAAACGCGACCAGGTTCCCGGATGCCAGGACCCGAATCCGCAAAGAGGATTTTGACTCCCGAGGCCGTGGTACTAATCGAGATATCCAGAGTACCGCCGCTGACCACTTCGAGAGCATCCACTGCGTTCGCAATAATCTGCAGGAAAACATGGAGGAGCTGGCTGGAATCGCCGCGCACCGGAGGGCAATTCCCTTCCTCCTCGAGATCAACGCTGACCTTCGGAAGTTGCGCGACGCCGCTAAGATGAAGAGCACTCTCCACAAGTTGCTTCAACTCCACGGGAGCGAGTTCCACAGGAGTCTCCTGCGCGAACCGAAGCATATTCTGTACTAAAGCATCTGTGCGACGAGCGTAGTGGTTGATCTTGAGCGCCATCGCGGAAACGCGAGGTTCTTCGGCGGGAGTAACGGGAATCCGGGCGGAGAGATCCAGAATCGAGGTCATGGAGCCCTTGATCTGGTTGGCGACTTGAGCCACGAGTTCGCCGAGCGCGGTGAGCTTTTCACTTTGCACCAGATGATCCTTGAGGCGGTTGATACTCGTGTAGTTTGCGGAAAGTCGTTGAAGCGAACCAATAAGCCCGACGGTAAGAAGATCTTGCTTGATCGAAAGCAGCAAAGTAAGAAGAAAGATGGTCACAAGCGTGGTGGCGAGACGAAATGGAAAGAGGGGGGAGTTAGCACCGGAACGGTTGAGCAGCCAAAGACCAATTATGGGAGTGGAAAGCGTAACCACCATGGCCAGGTGAGAAGAGATAGGGGAAATCGCCGCCGGAGGCTCATCGGGATAGGTCCCTGGCGGCGAGGCAGACGAAGCTCCGAGAGTCAAAGAGCGCCCTATCCAAACAAAACAAACAAAACCGGCCACGGCGACGGTCAAGGGCACATCGAAAAGGCTGCCGGAATAGTAGCTCCCCCTATCAATCGCCACATTGCTGATGTCCGAAGAAAGCCCATAGCAGGCGGCGGAGAAAAAATAAATGCGGTGAAGTCCGCGCCAATGTCCACGGGCCCGGAAAAGGGCAGCGGCTGCGGCCACGGTGAAGACCTCGTTTCCGATGCCGTCAGCCAGGTCGAATTGGAAATTGTAGATGTCCGTGGCACCTGGCAGGAGCCGATAGGCATAGACGCAAAAAGCATAGAGAAAGAGGGAGTAAAACATGAGGATGGAAACGTCCAGGAGACCAAAGGCACGGAAGCGTTTGTCGTGGCTACGATGAGGTTCCAGGGCCAATGCAGCGGTCAAAGGTACCAATTTGAGGAACAAGAGCATGTCCGCGACGGGGATATCCGGCACGGGGCGGCGGAGCAGGAGCTCACAGAAAGACCAGAGGAGAAGACTAGCCAGCCAGATGGTCGAACCAAGGAAGATCAGGAGCCAAAAATCCCGAACATGGGAACGATTTCGTTTGAAATTTTGAAACGAGAGGAAGGTGGCGACGGTAACCAGACAAACCTGAAGTCCATCGCTAATGGCCGCAAGAAGGATACCTTGTGGAAGGAGTAGCGCCGAGGCCAAAGAAACGGTGACCACGGCCGCGGCAAGGATGAAAGAATTCCGCAGGGCGCGCGAATACGCAGAATCGGCACGTGCCGAGGTAGAGGCAAGGTTGCGCCCAGCGTCCATATACACCCTGCAGGCGTGCGATGGGGGCAAATGACCTGCAAAATCAAATCTCGCCAGCCAACGGGGACAGAGAAGGCCGAGCGAGAAAGGCCGTATTCCTTCATTGTTAGGCAATTCCGGGGCGTGACGGGGACAAATCTCCAAGGGTGTGTGGCGAAGGTTACGCTGACTTGCTATGAGAGAGACCGGGGCGAGAGGGGTAGGTGGACCGCATCCTCGCCGGAGATCCAAGAGATCTGCATTTGTACTACCAGCATTCGATTGCAATGGAATACAGCGGAAAGCCACCGGTTCGCCCAGAGGTTTTGGAAAGGGTGGAGGCCCGGAACTTTTTTTTGGGGAGAGCCGGGTCGACGAGTCATCCAGAAGGGTATGGCCGAAGGCCGCAAATACCTGAGTTACGTGCCGTGCAATTTCTCCCAGATTCCGCGAGCATTGACGGAGCACATCCGCCGCGCTGCTTGGCACTTTCCACCAGTCGCAAACCATGGTTGTAGGCGTCTCTTTTCTCACGCACCAGATCGCAGTAGCGGGCGGAGGTAACCATGCTTCGGACTCATACACTTCAACCGCGCTAGGGGTAACGATGTACCCTTCCAAATTCCAGGACTTCAGTTTTCCTTGACAGAGAAGCCTGGCGGGATTACAAGTAAGGCTCCGACGCGGTGTTTCATGCACGAAGCCCAGGGGGGCACTCATGAATCCTTCACGCCGTGATTTCCTGAAATTAGCAACTGTGGGTGGAACCGCCGCTGCGGTATTTGGTTTTGACTTGCAGCCGGCCTACGCGCAGCTCCGCGCGCTCAAGATAGCTCGAGCGAGTGAGACGCGCTCCACTTGCCCGTACTGTTCGGTAAGCTGCGGCGTCATCATTTACACCATTGGCGACCGCGCAAAGAACGTGACGGCGCAGGTGGTGCACGTCGAGGGCGACCCGGACCACCCCATCAATCGCGGGACGCTTTGCCCGAAGGGGGCTTCTCTCGAGCAGGACATCCTGAACGAGCGACGTCTGTTGAAGCCTCAGGTACGCCGCCCGGGTGGAACCGAGTGGGAGGATATATCGTGGGACAATGCGCTGAATGAGATCGCAGGGCACGTCAAGAAAACCCGGGACGACACGTTCATCGGGAAGGACGCGGGCGGCCACACCGTCAATCGCTGCGAGTCCATCGCTTGGACCGGCGGCTGCACGGACACGAATGAGTTCAACTACCTCGTCGTAAAAGCGATGCGCGCCCTGGGGGTCGTGCATATCGAAAACCAGGCCAGAGTCTGACACGGCCCTACGGTCTCAAGTTTGGGACCAACGTTCGGACGCGGGGCAATGACCAACGGCTGGGTGGACATCAAGAATACCGACATGATGCTGATCATGGGCGGTAATCCGGCGGAAAACCATCCCTGTGGCTTCAAGTGGCCCGTCGAAGCCAAGCGCACTCGTAACGCAAAAATGATCGTGGTGGATCCGCGTTTCACGCGCACCGCGGCCGTCGCCGACCTGTTTTGCCAGATTCGTGCAGGATCGGATATCGCCTTTCTTGGCGGGCTGATCCGCTACGCCATCGAGAACAACCGGATTGCCAAGGACTACCTGGTGAATTACACGAACGCGGCCTTCGTAGTGAAGGACAGCTTTAGATTGCCGATAGAAGATGGCCTGTTTTCTGGTTTTGACGCGAAGACACTGAGCTACGACAAGTCCACCTGGAATTACGCAACTGGCGATGCTTCCGGGAAAGCCATGCCGGAAGCCCATGTCGCCGCGGCTGCTGCGGGGGGAACGCCGCCACCGGCTCCTTCCCTTCCCGAAAAGCCAGCCTATGACCTGACCTTGCAGAACCCGAATTGCGTATACCAGCTATTGCGAAAACAATACGCCCGTTACACCCCGGAAACGGTGGAGCGAATCACTGGCATACCCAAGGATCAGTTCCTGAATGCCGCGGACCTCTTCACATCGATCCGCAAAGACGGCGATACCAAGAAGGCTGCGACCATCATTTATGCCGTTGGCTGGACGCAACACAGTTTTGGGACACAAATCATCCGTACGGCGGCGATGTTGCAGTTGTTGATGGGTAACGTCGGACGCGCCGGTGGAGGCGTTAACGCGTTGCGCGGGCACTCGAACATTCAGGGCGCAACGGACATGGCAGGAATTTTTGAGAGCTTGCCCGGCTACTTAAAGGTACCGGTGCCGACAGACGGCTCCTTTGACGGCTGGATGAAGAGGCTTACGCCAAAGCCCTCCAAACCCGGCCAGTGGGAATCGTTCAACTACTGGGGAAATACGCCCAAGTTTGCTGTGAGCTACTTGAAGGCAATGTATGGCGACGCCGCTACGAAGCAAACCGACTGGGCCTACGATTACCTGCCCAAGGTGGACCGGAACTATTCCTGGTTGAACCTCTGGGACAATATGTACAACGGCATCGTCAAGGGCCTCTTCGCTTTTGGTATGAATGGCGTGGCGATTGGTCCGGACTCAAGGAAGAACATCGACGCACTCAAGAAGGCCGACTGGGTCGTTGTGGGCGAGATCTATCCGGACGAGACCAGCGAATTCTGGAAGTCTCCCGGCATCACCACCGACGAGATGAAAACAATCCAGACCACCGTGTACCGCCTCCCTTGTGCGGGCTTCGCCGAAAAGGATGGATCCTTCACCAATTCAGCGCGCTGGCTCCAATGGAAGAACACGGCGATGCCCATGCCCGGCGACGCCCGCCTCGATCAAGGAATCGTCGCGCAGATTTTCTTTAAGGTCCGCGATCTCTACAAAAAAGATCCGGGGAAATTCCCCGATCCGATCTTGAAGCTGACTTGGGCCTACACCGAACCGTTGAACCCGTCGCTCGCCGAGGTTCTAAAAGAAATCAACGGCAAAGCCCTTGCCGATCTCGAAGATCCTGCCACCAAGCAGCAAATCAAAATGGGCCAGCAACTTCCGGGTTTTGCCTGGCTGAAAGACGATGGCTCGACGTCCTGCGGGAACTGGATTTACTCCGGCGCGTATACGGAAGCCGGAAATCAAACCGCGCGTCGCGATCCTTCCGACCCATCCAACATGGGTGTGCACCAAAATTGGGCATGGTCCTGGCCAGCCAATCGCCGAGTACTTTATAACCGAGCCTCCTGTGATCTGGACGGCAAGCCATGGGATTCGTCCCGCCGTCAAGTCTGGTGGAACGAAGCCGCGCAAAAATGGGTTGGCAACGACGTTCCCGACTTCAAAGCCGATTCCAAACCCAAAGACCACATGGGTCCGTTCATTATGAATGCCGAAGGCGTCGGCCGCATCTTCGCGCCACTTACCGCGTTCGCTGACGGCCCCTTCCCTGAGCACTACGAGCCGATCGAGAGCCCGATCGAAAATCCGCTGCACCCTCAGCAAACGCACAATCCCGTTGTTAAGCGCTTCAGGACTCCCGACGACAAGTACGGCTCGGTGAAAGACGGCTACACAATAATTTGTACGACCTATCGCCTCACCGAGATGTACCACTACTGGACCAAGAACAATCCGATGAACGTCCAGCTCGTGCCCGAACCCTTCATCGAAGTCTCCGCCGAGATGGCCGACGAGATGGGCATCCGAGGCGGTGAAAAGCTAAAGGTCTCGAGCGCCCGCGGCTACCACATCGCGAAAGCGATGGTCACCAAACGCATCAAGCCGATGATGATCGACGGTAAGAAAACTTATCAGATCGGCGTGCCGATTCACTGGGGCTATCGCGGCATCGCCGAGGACGAAGGCAAAACCTCTAAAACACTCGCGAACGCGTTGACTCCGACAGTCATCGATCCCAACGCCTATACGCCGGAATTCAAGGGCTTCCTCGTGAAGGTTGAGAAAGCGTAGGAGAGCAGCGATGAGCCAAGCGACACTACGCGTTCAAAAAAGTTCCGGGCATGCCGGAAGCATTCCAGGCAAAGACACGCAACGGCAATTCCAGGTCTGCAAGCTGGTGGACACAACGACGTGCATCGGCTGCAAGGCTTGCGAGGTCGCGTGCATCGAGTGGAACGACTTGCCGTTCTCGCCGACCACGTTTGATAACACCTATCAGACCATGCCGGAAACGCGCTGGAATTACTGGAACCTGATCCTCTTCAACGAGCACGAGCGGGAAGATGGATCTCTGCAGTGGCTCATGCGCAAGCACCAGTGCATGCACTGCGCCGATCCAGGTTGCCTGGAAGCTTGCCCGGCCGACGGCGCGATCGTTCAGTACTCCAACGGAATCGTGGATTTCCAGCAGGCCAATTGCATTGGCTGTGGCTATTGCATCACCGGGTGCCCCTTCAACATTCCGAAACTGAATACAGTGACCAAGCGGGTGTACAAGTGTTCCTTGTGCTCGGATCGCGTAAGCGAAGGGCTGGAACCAGCTTGCATCAAGTCTTGCCCGACGGGCTGCCTGCATTTTGGTTCCAAGGACGACATGAAGGACCTGGCCGAACAGCGCGCCAAGCAGCTTCGCGAACAGTATGGCTTTACACAAGCTGGCGTGTATGATCCCCCGGGCGTGGGCGGAACTGGCGTGATCTATGTGCTCCACGACACATCCAAGCCTGAACTCTACGGCGGCTTGCCGGGCAATCCGACTGTTCCCACGGTGGTCAAGCTCTGGAAGAACCCGTTGAAGTGGCTGGGGAATCTTGCGATTGTCGGAGGATTGGTGGGCTTGTTCGTCCATTACATTCGCTTTGGGCCGAAAGCGCGCGAGGACGAAGACATCAAGCCTGCGGGGGCGAAACCATGAGCCATCCAGAACAGATTGTTCCGCACGGCCACGTGCTGCGATACACCTTGCGGGAACGGCTCACGCACTGGGTGGCTGCGGGCTCCTACCTTTATCTGCTCTTCACAGGCCTGGCGTTCTGGTCTCCGTGGTGCTTTTGGATCGCGGTGGTACTCGGCGGCGGCCAGATCTCGCGGATGTTGCATCCCTGGGTGGGACTGGTGTTCACCGGTTCCGTCATCTTGATGTACGAAATGTGGTCTAAACAGATGCGATTTGAGCCGGTGGACCGCGAATGGTGGAAGTCGCTGCAGTACTACATCCGGAATGAAGACGACAAAATGCCTCCCGCGGGGCGCTACAACGCCGGGCAAAAAATGTTGTTCTGGAGCTTCTTCTACGGCGCGCTGGTGCTGTTTCTCACTGGCCTGGTGCTCTGGTTTACCGATTCGATTCCCTGGAACCTCCGATGGCTGCGTTACATTGCGGTGATTCTGCATCCCATCGCGGCGCTGATCACCATCGGCAATTTCATGATCCACATCTACATGGGTGTCTTCGCCGAGCGTGGCGCATTCGGATCCGTAATCCGCGGCGATGTGTCCATGGCCTTCGCCAAGCGGTATCATCCGGGCTGGTATGAAGAGATCGTCGGAGAGTCTGAACCCCGGAAATGACCCTTCTTGCAACCGGGAAAGTGAATTACCGCGCGCGGATCGAGCGCGCGGAGTTGCTAGCTAAACGGTTCCCTTTCGCTAACGAAGTTCTCACTTTCTACGCAGCGGTCGCCACCTTCCAAAAAGAACTCTACGAACTTTTGCCGAAAGCATGGGGCAAGCGACCCGTTGCGCCTCCCAACGGCTTACTGCGATCGGAACTGAACGTCGCGATCCTGATGGAGCCGTTTACAAAATACCTGCGACTCGTGGAAACGCATGCTCCGGGACCTTTGGCCGCGCACGCCCGCATGCTTGCGGCCACGGGAGAGCGCACCCAGGCCCGCACACTGCAAGAATATTGGGAAAATGGTTTGCAGGAAGCGGAAAAGGCTGAAAATTCGGAAGAGGAATTCAACACAGATCCCTTGAAGGAATTTCTGAGCCGAGCGTTTTTGCAACCCTATGCGGAGGTTGTTGTTAGCGCGATGTTGCCGCCCAGCTTGCCGATGACGACGGGCCGCTGCCCCCGCTGTAATTCGCTTCCGCTGCTCGGCGTCTTGCGTCCGGAAGGCGACGGCGGGAAGCGCTTCCTGATGTGCGCTTTCTGCTCGCAGGAATGGGAGTTCCGCCGGATTTTCTGTGCCTTGTGCGGTGAAGAAAGAGAAGAGAAGCTGCCCATCTATGTAGCCGAAGAATTTCCCCATATCCGTGTGGAATCGTGCGAGACCTGCAAGCAGTTTCTGCGTACGATTGATCTGACCAAGGACGGGAATGCCGTGCCCATTGTGGACGACCTGGCGGCCATTCCCTTGAGCTTGTGGGCCGAAGAACAGGGTTACAGCCGGGTCCAGGCGAATTTGCTGGGAACTTGACCTGCAAATTTCTGCTTCACAATTGTCAAAACTGGAGGAACGGGAAATGGGTAAGATAAGCGCCTTTTTTTTAGCACTCATCCTTTGGGCAAGCGTAGCCCGAGCGCAATCACAAACCACAGGCTCGTCGGGCTTGGTCGTGATCCGCGCTGGAGTGCTCATTGATGGGCAGAGCAATGCGCCAAAAAAGAACCAACTGATTTTTGTGCGAGGGGATCGCATTGAAAAAGTCGTTGAGGGGAGCGCCACTGTTCCGGCCGATGCGAAGGTAATCGATCTCTCAAGCGCCACTGTGCTTCCCGGGCTTATTGACTCTCACACGCATATCTTTTTGTGGGGTGAGGATCCAGCAAAGGGCGGATACGACGCGAACATCCTGCAGGCTGGTGTGGCGTTGCGAGCGGCGCGCGCAACCTACGCGACAAAACGAGCGCTGGAACAGGGATTTACCACCATCCGCGACGTCGAAACCGAAGGCGCCGGTTACGGAGACCTCGGCATCCGGCAGGCGATCGAAGAAGGAACGATTCCTGGACCGCGCATTTTCGCTTCGACGCGTGGAATCTCGACCACAGGGGGTTATCCCCTGGAGGGGTACGCGCCGGAACTGCAGATGCCGAAAGGCGTGCAGATCATTGATGGCCCCGTGGAGGCGCGAAAAACCGCGCGCGAACAACTGGACCATGGCGCGGACTGGATCAAGGTCTACATGACGCACCGGTCCTGGGTGGACAAGCAAGGTAATCTCGTTTCGCAGCCGACGCTGACCGTGGAGGAGTTAAGAGCCATTGTGGAGGAAGCGCACGGCTGGGGGAAAAAAGTGGCGTGCCACGCCTACAACGGAATTGGCTTGCAGCGCGCGCTGGATGGTGGCTGTGATTCGATCGAACATGGTCTTGAAATAACGGATGGGCAGATTGCACAGATGGCAAAGCAAGGAACGTGGTACTGCCCCACGATTGCCGTGTACTACCTGGACTGGGCGCCGGAAAACACCGAGGACGGAAAACGCGATCGTGCCCGGGCAAACGTGCACGAAACATCGTTTCGCAAGGCGATGAAGGCACACCTGCAGATTGTGTTTGGCACGGACATGGGAGGCATCCCATGGCAGGAACCGATCGCGCAAGAGTTTGATCAGATGGTCAAGCTGGGAATGCCAGCGATGGACGCGATTCAATCGGCGACCTCACGCCCGGCGGAAATGCTGGGGCACAAGGGCGAACTGGGTGTGATCGTTCCCGGGGCCTATGCGGATATCATCGCGCTGACGGGTGACCCATTGCTGAGCATTCATGAATTGGAGAACGTGAAATTCGTGATGAAGGCAGGCCAGACTTTCAAGGATGAATATCATCCGAAGTGAAACTTGCATCCTCAAACCAAGCGAACGCCTGTCTAGCGTTTTGGGGAGAGTGTAAGCCACGCCCGGCGAAACAACTCTTGCAGATAGGCCGGAGCGAAAGACAAATCGCTGCTCAACGGAAGGGCTGCCGCGAGTTGCGCCTCGACCCTCCGGTGATCCTCGCTGGTTCCATACATGATTCTGGCAAAACTGAGATTGCGCATGGCGGCCTTTCTTCGAACCCGACGGGTGGACCGGGCATTTTCTCATTCTGCGCCTCGCCACCCAAAGAACGAACAAGAATCGGTCGGAAACATCGGGTTGGTAACCGGCCATATGGTCAGGTCTGTTAGAATGTCCTCGCTCGAAAGGAGAAAACCAGATGGCTGAACAGAATTTTGCCAATCACGTGAAGTGGGTGCCCTTGTTCCACTGGTTTGTATTGCCAGTACTGATCATCAACTTTGGGCGCTCGATTTACCAGTGGAAGCTGAGCGGGTTCTCGATTGGCGGCTTCATCGTCGTGCTGACGGCCGCAGCGCTGTTCCTCCTGGCTTTTTATGCGCGGGTGTTCGCGATGAAGGTGCAAGACCGGGTGATCCGGTTGGAAGAGCGTCAGCGCTTTGAGAAGGTGTTACCGGAAGATTTGAAGCCCCGGATCGGGGAGTTCACGGCGGTTCAGTTCGTTGCGCTGCGCTTCGCGAGTGACGCGGAGCTTCCGGCGCTGGCTCGTAAGGTTCTCAACGACAAACAGACGGATGGCAAAGCCATCAAGCAGCAGGTCCAAAACTGGCGAGCAGATCACCTGCGCGCTTAGTCTGGGTTGAACCTAAAGAATACTGCGAATCACCCCGCCTTCCGCGCGAACCGCGGCGCCATTGATAGCATTTGAAGGCTCGCCTGCAAGAAAGGCTACGACAGCCGCAACCTCCTCAGGAGTTTCGAATCGCTTGAGTAGTGACGTGGGTCGAACCGATGCAAAAAACTGCTTTTCGACTTCCGCAGGAGTGATTCCCTGTTGGCGAGCCACGCTTTTCACAAAATCACCGGCTCCTTCCGATGCCGTTTGTTGGCCAACAAGAACGGAATTGACGGTGACCCTGGTCCCGGAAATGGATTCCGCAATCCCACGCGCGATGGCCACCTGCGCGGTTTTGGTCATTCCGTAGTGAATCATTTCCGCTGGAATATGTTGGGCAGACTCGCTGGAAATGAAAATCACGCGGCCCCAGTTCTTGCCAAGCATCCCGGGAAGAAAATGCCGGGTCAGGCGAACGCCGCTGAGCACGTTCACCTCGAAAAAGCGCAGCCAATCGACGTCAGGAATATTGTCGGCCATAGGAACCTGTTGCAGGAACGCCGAAACTCCCGTGGAATTTCCCAGATCCGCAGCGACTCCTCGCACGTCTGCATCCTTTTTTTTGCCGGCGAATCCTTTCAACGGCTGCGGACACGCGGGCTTCCGTCCGGCCATTGACAATAACTGCGGCGCCTTCCTCGGCCAAAGCTGTGGCGATCGCCAACCCGATGCCAGCGGTCGATCCGATAACGACGGCAAGCTTCCCTTGCAAACGCAGATTCATTGTCCGTTTCCTTGTCGAGCGAATTTGTTGCAACAATTCAACTAGAGCGCGGCTTTGGCTTTTGCGATGTTGCCAGAGAAAGCCTCGATTTCCACGATTTCCTGGGGAGTCAAACGAAATTCACCTGCGCGCATCACTCCCTCTGCCTGCTCCGCACTGCGCGCCCCAACAATGGCTCCGGTCACGGGGGGATGTCGCACCGTCCAGGCGACGGCCACCTCCCCGGGTGTGCGCCCGTGCCGCGCACCGATCTCCTTCAATTTCTCGACCAGTTCGAGATTGCGGGAGAGTTTCGGTTCCTGAAACTCGGGATTACGGCTTCGAAAGTCATCCGGCGGTAGAGCGGCGGCACGCTCGCGCGTCATCCCGCCGGTGAGCATGCCCGAGAACATCGGGGAATACACGATCACTCCAATTCCCTGCTGCTCGCAATAGGGCTGGACAGCTTGCTCAATCTGCCTTCGTAGAATGGAATAGGGTGGCTGAAGGGACGTAACCTGAGCGATTTTCTGCGCGCGCTTGATTTGTGACACATCAAAATTGGAGACGCCAATCCAACGGACTTTGCCTTCCTTCTGCAAAGCAGCAACCGTCGCCCACGCATCCTCAAGGCCAGGGCCATTGTCCGGAGGCGGCCAGTGCATTTGATAGAGATCGATGGCGCTCACTTGCAAGCGGCGTAGACTGTCTTCGCATTCGCGACGGATCGATTCACTCTTGAAATCCATACTGATTTTTCCATTTGCATCCCAACGCAGGACGCACTTGGTAAAAACATGAGGGCGCGGACCCCGCCATTCCTTCAAAGCACGCGCAACCACGTCTTCGGAATGGCCCATGCCATACACGGGAGCGGTATCAATCCAGTTGACTCCGAGTTCGAGGGCGCGGTGAATGGCTGCGATGGAGTCCGTGTCTTCCTGAGGTCCCCAGGCATATTCCCAGCCGCTGCCACCAATAGCCCAGGCGCCGAATCCTATCGGCGTGATTTGCAGATCCGAATTCCCGAGTTTGCGCGTCTCCATAAATTCCCCTCTTCGCATAAGAAAAGCGGCCCGAACATTTGGCTGTGGGAAATGGGCGGGTGCAATTCTTGGATGAAGGAACGCCAGTGA
>Ga0306920_100001915_pt1 | contig 25943 bp, 27 predicted proteins | sample flu12Cox44000170_FD_204666 | JGI IMG/M metagenome (GOLD analysis project Ga0306920, IMG submission 204666) | Lab enrichment of tropical soil microbial communities from Luquillo Experimental Forest, Puerto Rico - flux4day.12C.oxic.44.000.170 (v2)... | ecosystem: Environmental > Terrestrial >...
ATGCCCGATCCGTCGCCATTGCTCGTCGGTCAATTCTCGCCGAATCAAGATCGCCCTCCTTAGTTGCGATCTTGAATCACATTCGCGAGTCAGGGGGAATCCCCTAAATGTCAACAGGACCTAGTGTCCCGGATGGTCCTTGCGGCGGCGCTTGTACCGGCGCAGCCGCTTTTCGATGCGCAGCGCCGCCTGGTCAGCGCTGTCATAGGGATCAGGCGCAAACGCATCGACCTCGAGCACAACGCCGGAATCGAGATGGATGACGCATTCAGTGCGAAATCCAAATCCATCCTTGCCGACCGTGGCATGACCCGAGAAGCCACCGTCGAAATATTTGGCGGTGGCCTCGGAAACTCTCGCGCTAATGCGTGCACGCAAGGCTTCGCCCAAGCTCATGTTCTTGCCCGATACCCGAAATGACATGATGGCCTCTGCTTACATAGGCGACACAGCAAGCCGTACGCGCGGCTCGATCTGGCGTCAGGACAACACGCATGGGATAGTCTGCTTTTCCCGCCTTCGCTGCACCGATGAGGGAATTCGCATTGCCTCGCGATATTTCGCGACTGTTCGCCTGGCTATGCCGATCCCCGCGGCATGCAGCTTCTCAGCTATGGTGTCGTCGGACAAGACGTACTCGGGAGGCTCGTCATTGATCATTTGTCGGATGCGGTGGCGCACCGCTTCCGCGGAGTGCGCCTGCCCCCCGTCTGCTGCCTGGATTGCGGAGGTGAAGAAATATTTCAGCTCGAAGATGCCGCGGCTCGTGGCGATGTATTTGTTCGCGGTCACGCGAGACACTGTGGATTCGTGCATGCCGATCGCCTCGGCTATGGCTCGGAGGTTGAGCGGCCGCAGATGCTGCACGCCATGCGCAAGAAATCCGTCCTGTTGTCGCACGATCTCGCTCGCCACTTTCAGGATTGTCTTCGCCCTCTGGTCCAGCGCTCGGACCAGCCAAGTCGCCGTCTGCAGACATTCGGCAACATAGGACTTCTCCTTGGCGCCTCTTGCAGTCTTGACCACCTCGGAATGGTACTCCTGGTTCACGAGCACCTTGGGCAGCGTATCTGAATTGAGCTCGACGATGAAGCTGCCGTCGGGCGCGCTGCGAACGAACACGTCCGGGACGACTGGCTGCACGAGCACTGATCCGAAGGCGAGACCCGGCTTGGGATTGAGCTGACGGATTTCACCGATCATCTCGGTGAGATCCTCCTCGCTGACCCCGCAAATTTTTCGCAGGCTGGCAAACTCGCGTCTCGCCAGCAGATCGAGATGCTCGACCAGCATCTGCATGGCCGGATCGAAGCGATCGCGCTCCTTAAGCTGAAGGGCGAGGCATTCCGCGACGTTGCGAGCGCATACGCCGGGCGGATCAAAGCTCTGGAGGATCGCCAAGACGACATTGACCTCGGCGGGTGAGGTACCGAGCTTTTCCGCGGCTGCGGCGAGATCGCCGCTCAGATACCCGGCTTCGTCGACCAGATCGATGAGATATTGCCCAATCACCCGCCGGGCTGGATCGATCACCGCAAGCGAGAGCTGCTCTGCGAGATGCGCCGCAAGCGTCGTCTCCGCCGCGACGTAAGCTTCCAGATTGTGATCCTCCCCTTGCGACTGGGGGCCGGACCAATTGGCATAGTGAGGGGCGTCGCCGGCATCTCGCTGCGAGCTCGTCGCGCCGCCATCGGCGGACAAAGCATCATCATAATCGCCACTGGCCTCCTGTGCCTCATCGGCTGTCCGCAAACTTGCTTCCGCCCGAGCGACCTGTTGGTCGTTCGCCAGCGCGCTTCCATTGTTAGCGGCCGTATCGGCGCCGGGCTCGCTCTCGCCGACATGCTCCAGAAGGGGATTGCGTTCGAGCTCCCCCTCCACGTAGGACGCGAGATCCACATTCGAGAGTTCTAGCAGCTTGATGGCCTGCATCAGCTGCGGCGTCATGACGAGCGCCTGGCTCTGACGAATTTCCAGCCGTTGGGTCAGTGCCATGCCGTAACGCGCCGCTCCGGTGAACGTGTTTTGCGACCCTCACCGCTCCCGACATAACCCTGTGCCGGGCTAATTGGTCCGATTCTTGCTTAGCGGCTTCTGCGGCCGCTGTATAGGACCCTCAATGCGGGACTGTTGAATATTGGTAACGAACCCTGCAAGCAGGTCGGCACCCACCTGCGGCCGTAGTGGTCTCGACACCAATGGCGGAGCGAGCGCTCCAAATGTGGTCCCGAGTCCTATTGGGCAGGCAGAGACCGAGCCAACCGGGTCCTAGGCGCGGAAGTCCTCGCCAAGGTAAAGCCGGCGCACCTCGGGATCATTCACGATATCGTCCTTTCGGCCCTCCATCAGCACTTGGCCGGAGTAAATGATGTAGGACCGGTCGGTCAGATCGAGGGTCTCGCGCACGTTATGGTCGGTAATGAGCACGCCGATGCCGCGCGTGGTCAGCCGACGCACCAGCCTTTGGATTTCAACCACCGCTTTGGGGTCGATGCCCGCGAAGGGCTCATCGAGCAGCATATAGCTGGGCCTGCTCGCCAATGCACGGGCGATCTCGACACGGCGGCGTTCCCCTCCGGACAAGGCGATCGAAGGTGTCTTACGATGCCGCGCGATCTCGAACTCGTCGAGCAGCGCCTTGAGATCGGCGTCGCGACGGCGGCGATCCGGCTCGACCACTTCCAGCACGGCGCGGATGTTATCTTCCACGTTAAGTCCGCGAAAGATCGATGCCTCTTGCGGCAGGTATCCGATGCCGAGCCGCGCCCGCTGATACATCGGCAGGTGAGTGACGTCATGACCATCGAGCTCGATCTGCCCGCTGTCGGCCTTGATCAGTCCGGTAATGGTGTAGAACGCGGTCGTCTTGCCGGCACCGTTGGGTCCCAGCAGACCGACAGCCTCGCCGCGGCGCACGTAGAGGCTAACTCCGTCGACTACCTTGCGGCCGCCGTAGCTCTTTTCCAGTCCGTGCGCCGCCAGATAGCCCTGCTGTTGCTCCCGCCGCTGGCGAGGTGCGGCGGGAGAGGGCCTCACCCACTCGTTGCGCAGTGCCGGAATGGGGCCTGGCGATTCGAGACCGCGCTCGTGCCAGCTTCCATTGCCACGCTTTAATCTGCGTTGTGGCGGACGGCGTTGTCCAAACAGCGCAAGGATGTTGAGCACGCGTCTCGCCTTGGATTCTGCCGTTCAGCTCGACGGAGCGGCCGTCCCAATCGTCAGCACTCGACCTTCCATTTGATCCCGCCTTGCCACTGAGCCTCCGGATGGGAACGCGCTGGTGAGAGATGGAATAGGTGCGCCGCAGTATCGTCAGCGGTTATTTCTTATCAGGATTACGCGCTTGAAACAGTCCCTCGACTCGTCCCTGGTCCATTTTTGAGACGCCGCTCGTGAGATCTACCACTAATCGCTGGCCGCGCAGGATATCCTGTCCGCGCGTCACCACGACATTCCCGGTCAAAGTCACGGTATTTTCTCGCATATTGAAGATGGCCATGTCTCCGGTCGCATGTTGGTCCTTCTGCACCACAATGACCCCGCCCTTCGCCTCGATTCGGCGTATCTGCCGCTGGCCGGCAGGCCCAGGATCAGCCGCCTTCATGCCGTGCGAGCTGCCCTCCTCGTCATAGAGCACGTTCAAGAGTTTACAGCGCATCTCGGTGTCGCCCTGGAACACCTGAACGTCGCCGCTGAATGTCGCAATCTTTTCCTTCTCGCGCACCTCAAAGGAGGCCGCCTGAATCTTCACGGGCTGATCGCGATTCTGCGAGAAGCCCTGCAGCGGGTTGGACGGGCCCTGATTTTTCTGCGCGGCGGCGTGCGCCGTCGCCAATGCCATGCCGAGCACGATGATCGCGGCAGGAGCAAGACGAGATGCGCGAAGGCCCTTCACCGGCTGCGCGCCTCGTAGCTCTCGGTCGATTCCGGCAACAGCGTCACCGTCACCCCCCGCTCGAAGCGCATGATATCGCCGCCATCGGAGACCTCCATGCGGTTTGCATTGATGCTCAACGTCGAGGTCTTCACAAGAACAGGCTTTTCAGAAACAATCTTGCCGGCCCGAATGTCCAGCAGCGCCTCTGTCAGTTGCGCTTCGTTTCCATTCGTGGAAGTGACAACGACATTGTTGCTCAGGGTGAGCAGCTCCGTCTTGCTGTCGTAGAGGCCCGTGAGTGCCGTCATGTTGAAGACGGAGTCGTCCTGCATCTCCATGGTCGCATGGATGCCCTGCAATTCAACAATGTGAGGCTTCGTGACATCCTGCCCGGCGGCTTGGGCGGTCAGATCGTAGCGACGGTTATCGCGAGTGAAACCCGCGATCCGAGGTTGCTGCATCATGATCTTGCTTCCGGAAACAACCACCGAGCCGATATCGACGGGTATTTTTGCGAACATCCGCACCGGGTTGAGCAAGGCGGGAAAGGCAACGCTGCCGAGCAGCACCAGAAGCGCAGCAGCCGGGACCGCAAAGCGCAAAAGCCGCACGTGGCGGCTATGCCGCAGAGCCACCCGGAACGCCCGCTCGCTGCTGCCACGGCCGAGCCGTGTAAAGACGCGCGCTGCATGCAGGTCGGTTGCGGAAATTGCGGTCAAGATTGGATCCCCACACGCACCACCTGAAAAAGGAATCAGGCGGTCCCCACGCCATCTTAGCCCATCCAGCTGCGATAGTCGCGCCCAAATGTGGCCCAGCCGCGGCACGTTCACCATTCGTGCCGCAAGAAAAAATCTTGTAAGATGAGTGGGTTATGAATGTGCGAATATGTCTTCGCCCGACCAGCCAGCAAGATCGAGCCGCGCCCGCTCCGGCAAAAACCGAAAACAGGCGGCCGCCATCTCGGTGCGCCCCTCGCGCGCCAGCATCGCATCGAGCTTCTCCCTGAGCGCGTGCAGATGCAGCACGTCGGAGGCCGCGTAGGCCACCTGCGCGTCGGAAAGCGCCTCGCCGCCCCAATCGGACAGCTGCTGCTGCTTCGACAGCTCGATGCCGAGGATTTCACGGACGAGGTCCTTGAGACCGTGCTTGTCAGTGTAAGTGCGTGCAAGCCGCGAGGCGATCTTCGTGCAGTACACCGGCGCCGGCATCACCCCCAATCCAATGCGCAGCGCGGCAAGATCGAAGCGAGCGAAATGAAAAATCTTGAGAATGCTGGGCTCAGCGAGAAGCTTCATCAAATTCGGCGCGCTGTGGCTGCCGGCCGCTATCTGCACTACGTCTGCGGATCCATCCCCCGGCGACAATTGGACCACGCACAATCGATCCCGATGCGGCTCGAGTCCCATCGTCTCGGTGTCGATCGCCACCGCACCGACGTCATAATGCGAGAGATCAGGCAGATCGCCGCGATGCAGGCGAATGGTCATTGCCGCTCCCGACGCGATGGTGACATGGACCTGATGGCGGCGGCCGCTCGCCGCATGGCTCAGGCATCTCTGCCGAGCCCCAACACCGGGTGACGCGCGTCACCCCGTCGATTTTGCCGACGCACATAAGTGATCAGCGCCTCTGGGCGTTGAATTTTGACTTTGAGGGCGGCAAGCAATGCATCGTCGGCGTCCACGATGATGTGGCCTGTTTTTCCCTGCAGCTTAAAACCGACGGTAAACTGCACCTGCGCTCCTCCTGTGCGAGAGGTTCAGTATGCACTGCGCAAGCATGGTAGAACAGCACACGAATAAATGGTAGAAGCTGATCGAAGTCATCAAATTGGCGGATGGTACGGGCGAGCACCGTGTGGCCGTTTTTCCCCGCCGCCGATGCCGTCCAATCCGGAACGACGCGCAGCACTTTGTCGGATAATCCGGCGCAGTGGCCACTGCGATCTAACGTGCCTTTAGTTGGTGCCCAGGAGAGGACTCGAACCTCCACGCCTCGCGGCGCTAGTACCTGAAACTAGTGCGTCTACCAATTCCGCCACCTGGGCGATGCAGCGAGCGGGCAATCACCAGTACGTACGAACCACCGCCAGCATTGTCAAATACGCACATCTCCGCCTATACACGCGAAGCCGATAGCTATTCGGCGCCGACCCTACGAGCGCGGCATGACCGCCATTGCCCTCGACACACTTGTCACGATCTTCGGTGGATCGGGCTTCCTCGGTCGCCACGTGGTGCGCGCGCTGGCCAAGCTCGGCTATCGGATACGTGTTGCGGTGCGCCGGGCCGAGCTCGCGGGTCACCTGCAACCGCTGGGGAGGGTCGGTCAAATCCATGCCGTGCAGGCTAACCTGCGCTACCAGGCATCGGTGGAGGCGGCCGCTCGCGAGGCTGACGTCCTGATCAACCTGGTCGGAATCCTGTTCGAGCGCGGTCAGCAACGATTCGACGCGGTGCAGGCCCGTGGCGCCGAAGCCGTGGCGCTTGCGGCGTCCGCGTCCGGCGCGCGCCTCGTGCACGTCTCCGCCATCGGCGCCAGCGAAAGCTCGTCGTCCCATTATGCGCGGTCGAAGGCGCAGGGGGAGAAGCTGGTACTGGCCGCAATGCCCGCGGCGGTGATCCTGCGTCCTTCGGTCGTGTTCGGCCCGGAGGATGACTTTTTCAACAAGTTCGCGTCCATCGCGCGCATATCGCCTGCTTTGCCACTAGTCGGTGGCGGCCACACCCTCTTCCAGCCGGTGTTTGCCGGCGATGTAGCAAACGCCGTTGTCGGCACTGTCGAGGGGCGAGCGCGAGGCGGGGCAATCTATGAGCTTGGCGGGCCGGAAGTGCGGACTTTCAAGGAGCTCATGAATCTCGTGCTCAGCATGATCGAGAGGCGGCGGCTGTTGATCCCAATCCCATTCGCACTCGCGAAAATGCAGGCCTCGCTGTTGCAATTGATGCCGAAGCCGCTGTTGACGACGGACCAAGTGGAGCTGCTGCGCAACGACAACGTGGTTTCCGAGCCGGCAAAACGCGAAGGGCGCACACTTGCGGCGCTTGGGGTCGATCCGATCGCCATGGCAAGCATCGTGCCGTCGTATCTCTGGCGGTTCCGCAAGGCGGGTCAGTTCACCAGACCGCGGGCGGAAGGCAGTCCGTAGCAAGGCCTCGCTGCCGTTTGCCGGCCTTGCACTAAATTAAATTGATTTAGTGCCCCAGCGCGAGCGCGATCAGCCCGAGCGAGCCGACGATGACCCGCCACCAGGCGAACACTGCAAACCCGTGGCGCTGCACGTAATCCAGAAACGTCTTCACCACTATCCAGGCGCAGATGAATGAAACAACAAAACCGAAGGCGACTATAACCGCGTTGTTCATGGTGAGCTGACCATGGCTCTTATAGAGATCATAGGTGAATGCCCCGGCCATCGTGGGCATCGCAAGCCAGAACGAGAATTCCGCTGCCGAGCGCCGGTCGGCCCCCAGCAGCATGGCGGAAACTATCGTGGCGCCAGCACGCGAGACCCCGGGGATCATGGACAAGCACTGCGCCAGCCCGATGATGAAATACATCGGCAGCGAGAAGCGGGTGGCGTCATGATAGCGCGTGTTCAGATTCATCTGATCGACCCAAAGCAAGATGGCACCGCCGACGATGAGCATGAAGCAGACGATCCAGGCATTGAACAGCACCGATTTTATGAAGTCATGGGCAAGCGCCCCGACCACGGCGGCCGGCAGAAACGCAAGCAGCAGCCCAAATACGAATCGTCGCGCCGCGGGGTCGGAAAACATCTTTCGCGCGATATTCCAAATGCGGGAAAAGTAGATCGATAGCAGCGCAAGAATTGCGCCGAACTGAATAAGAACCGCAAAAGTCTTGCCGAAGTCCTCGTCGTCGAACCCGAAGAAGCGCTGCACGAGAAGCAGGTGGCCGGTCGAGGACACCGGCAGGAACTCGGTCAACCCCTCGACGACGCCGAGAAAGAAGGCCTTGAGCAGGTCGAATAACATGCGCGACTCCACGGGAAGGTGCGACGGGTGCCGCCGCGCTCCGACGCAGAAGCTCCAACTGACCGCTTCTCCCCCATCGTTGACGCCGGAGCAATGGGTCGCCGGGGACATTGCACAGGCTCTTCGGCACCTCTGTGTCCATACAGAGGACGCAATCTGGCGCAACCACCAGCGTCGGCCGCACGCCCCGCCATCACCGCATCCCTAGTTGCGCATGTTCACCTTGTTCCACCATCCGTTCTGTCCGCACTCGCGCTTCATCCGCCTGGCGCTTGGCGAGTATGGGCTGGCGGCGCAGTTGGTTGAGGAACGGGTATGGGAGCGCAGGCAGGACTTCCTCGCCCTCAATCCGGCTTGCACCACCCCGGTACTGGTAAACGAAGCCCATGCTCCCGTTCCGGGAGCAGCCATCATTGCCGAGTACCTCGATGAAACCCAGGGGCCGCAATTGGGTAGCCAGCGCCTCCTGCCAGGCACGGGTCCCGCGCGGGTTGAAGTGCGCCGGCTCACAAGCTGGTTCAATGACAAGTTCTTTGCCGAGGTCACCGGCCCGCTCACGATGGAGCGGCTGTACAAGCGGCACATGCCGGTGAGCTCCGGGGGCGGAGCGCCGGACACCGAGGTCATGCGCGTTGCGCGCCACAACATCCGCTACCATCTGGCGTACATCGGCTGGCTGTTGCGCACACGCGATTGGCTTGGGGGGGAGCGCATGAGCTACGCCGACCTTGCAGCAGCAGCGCATCTCTCGGCGGTGGACTATCTAGGTGACGTGCCATGGAACGACGACGAAATGGCCAAGGCCTGGTACGCACGCCTGAAGTCGCGGCCGTCCTTCCGTCCGCTGCTTGCGGAAACGCTGGCGGGAATACCTCCTTCGGAGACGTACGCGAACCTCGATTTTTAAGCGCGCCCGCAGCGCTCAAACTGGCGCTGACTCGCAAAGCACGCGAGCAAGGTTTTCAGGCGGTCGGGATCGCCAGTCCAGATGCGATTCCGCAGGCGGCGCAACGATTGCGCAAGTTCCTCGCCGACGGTGCCCATGGGGACATGGATTGGCTGCCGCGCACCGAGCAGCGGCGCGCCGAGCCGCGCGCATTATGGCCACAGGTGCGCTCCATCGTGATGTTGGGCGTCAGCTACGCCCGCGATGGGGATGATCCCCTCGCGGTCCTGCGGCGCCGTCAACGCGGGGCGATTTCGCTTTATGCGCAGAGCACAGACTACCACGATATCATCAAACCACGGCTCAAGCGACTGGCTGGCTGGCTCACCGCACAAGCTGGAGGCGAAGCAAAGTTTTTCGTCGACACCGCGCCCGTGATGGAAAAACCGCTGGCGCAGGCGGCCGGCCTTGGCTGGCAGGGCAAGCATACCAACCTGGTTTCTCGCCAACATGGCTCGTGGCTGTTCCTGGGCGCCATCTTCACCACCATCGAGCTGCCTCCCGATACGCGAGGTGAGGATCACTGCGGCACCTGCCGGGCCTGCCTCGATATCTGTCCGACGGCGGCATTTCCCGCCCCTTATCGGCTCGATGCCCGCCGATGCATCTCTTATCTCACAATCGAACATAAAGGTCCGATACCGCGCGAGCTGCGTGCCGCCATGGGCAATCGCATCTATGGCTGCGACGACTGTCTCGCCGTCTGCCCCTGGAACAAGTTCGCGCAGGCCACTCGCGAGGCAAGGCTCGCGTTGCGCGCTGAGCTGGTGGCCCCTCGACTGTCGGATCTCGCCCAGCTGGACGATGCGGCGTTTCGCACCTTGTTCGCCCAGACCCCCGTGAAACGCACGGGAAGAGATCGCTTCGTGCGCAATGTACTGATAGCAATAGGGAATTCCGGTAATGCAGCACTCGTTCCCGAGGCCGAGCGACTCATCACCGACGCCTCGCCAGTGGTGCGAGGCGCGGCCGTTTGGGCTTTGGGGCAGCTCGATCGGGATCGGCTTAGCTTAATGGCAGCCGCCCGCCGCTCCTCAGAAGAGGACCCCTCAGTACAGAAGGAGTGGACGGCGAGCCTATCGGCTGAACCTGAGGCCTGATTATTCACAGCGTTCGGATCAAAACTCCGCCACTGCGGCGATCAATCGATCGATGTCCTCGGGACGGGACAGCCGGTGGTCCCCATCCTTGACCAAAGTGAGCACCACATCGTCCTGCGCAAAGCGCGCAGTCAGCTCGACAGCATGCTGCCAGGGCACATCGGGGTCCTGCACGCCCTGCAGGATGCGAACCGGACAGCCGGTTTCGATCATGCCGGTGAGCAGAAGATGTTGTCGGCCCTCCTCAATCAGGGCGCGAGTGATGAGGTAAGGTTCGTCCGAATATACGGACGGACGCGCAATGACGCCGGCCTCTTCGATTTCACGCTTTTGCGTCGGCGAGAAGCGCTTCCACAGCAGCTCCTCGGTAAAGTCGACCGCGGGCGCGATCAGGATCATGCCTGCCGCACTCGCGGTCGGCGTTGCCCGCCGGGCAAGCTCGCGAACGAGCAGAAGAGCAAGCCATCCCCCCATCGATGATCCAATCACCACCTGCGGGCCGCGGCATAAAGCCTCGCACACTGCAATGCTCTCCTCCAGCCAACGACCAATGGTCCCAGCGGCAAAATCTCCGCCCGATTCGCCATGGCCCGAATAGTCGAAGCGGGTAATGGCGCGGCTCCTTTCGTTCGCCCAACGGTCGAGCGCCTCGGCCTTGATACCCCGCATGTTCGAGTTGAAGCCTCCCAGCCAGAAAAGCGCAGGCGCCGCACCCGCCCGCCAGCGTGCCGCAATGCGACGAGCTGTTTTCCCGGTTCCAACCTCAAGAAATCTGAGGCAAGGATCGTTCATTTGCTGGTCGCCAGGAAAGCACGCGCCGCATCGACAGGCGGGCCTACAGTTATTTCATCGCCAATGCAAAGACGTCACGCGACGATAAGGGACCTGCGGCAAGGACGGGATCGGTGAGCAGCACCCAGCTCGGCGAAGGCCAGCTCTCGCCACGCACTCTCGCGGGGGCGACCGTCCTCCAGCTCGTGCCTGCGCTGCGCGAGGAGCCGGTGGCAGAGTCGGCCGTAAATGTGGCCGCTGCATTGCAGCAGTCCGGCGCCCGCGCGCTGGTCGGGGCTGAGGGTGGCCCGCTCGCCGATAAGCTCAGATCTTGCGGAGGCGAATGGATTCCGCTGGTGAACGTTACCGCGAATCCGTTCAAGATCCGCAGTTGCGCGCGGAAGCTCGAGCGCCTGATTGCCTCCGAGCGAATCGACGTCGTGCACACGCAAAGTATCGGCGGCGCCTGGGCGGCCAACATGGCTGCAACGCGGATTGCAGTGTGGCTGGTCACAACGCTGCCTGATGTGCCAGCCGTACAGGGGCTGCGCGCCTACTGGGCCAGCGTCATTGCGCGCGCTGATCGCGTGATCACGCCCTCCAACTTCGCTGCCGCGCCTGTCATGCGGCGCTTTGGCCTGCCGCGCGAGCGGATCACCGTAATCCCGCGGAGCATCGACACCGAAACATTCAATCCCGCAGCCGTGAGTGCGGCTCGCATGCAGGCTGTGCGCGAAGCCTGGCGCGTTTCCCCGAACGACCGAATAGTGCTGGTGCCAGGCCGAGTGGCGCCATGGAATGGGCAACTCATTCTGCCCGAAATCGCACGCATTCTATTCGACGCAGGCACGCGCGATTTCATTCTGGTCATGGCGGGCGAGCATCATAGCTATCGCAAATACGCTCGCTTCATCGCTGAGCAGGCGAAAATGAAGAGCACAGGTGCGTTCGTGCGCTTTGCCGGACATTGCGCTGATATGCCCGCGGCCTTGGCGGCGGCTGATACTGTCCTTGTTCCGATGATCGAACCGCCGACCGTCGGTCGCGTGATTGCGGAAGCACAAGCCATGGGCAGGCCGGTAGTGACCTCGAATGTCGGTATGCTGCCGGAGAACGTGGTCACGCCGCCGGACATGCCGGAGGAGGTCCGCACGGGGTGGCTGGCCGAGCCGGGAGATGCCGAGGATTTTGCCCGGGCCTTACGCCACTCATTCTCCCTCGACGCGGCCGCCTACCACGCGATGTCGGCGCGCGCGCGTCAGTTTGCCGAATATATGTTCTCCCCCCGCAGCGTGGCGATGGCGACTCGGGCCATGTACTCCGCACTGCTCGCGCGAGATGACTGAACGCTCTATCCTGCCCCGCCTTGAACGCCCTCAAATGAGCCGATTTCGGCCGGATTAGGCGTTGACTTATGAGCGGTTTGTACTGATCTTTTGCACGTCCGCCATGCCGGACCCGTAGCAACAGCAAGAGGAGAGCAGAGCCATTCGCCGCCCCATCAGACCCGCGCAGCCAACTGTCAAGGATGGCCCGCGCATCAACGAGGAGATCCGCTCTCGCGAAGTTCAGCTCATCGATCAGACCGGCCACAATCATGGAGCTGTCGAGGTCCATATCGCCTTGCAGAAGGCCCAGGACGCCGGGTTGGACCTCGTCGAGATCGCACCAAACTCGAGCCCGCCAGTCTGCAAAATTCTCGATTACGGTAAATATAAATACCAGGCGCAGAAGAAGGCGGCGGAAGCCCGCAAGAAGCAGAAAATCGTCGAAGTCAAGGAAATCAAGCTCCGGCCGATGATTGACGACCATGACTACGACGTCAAGATGCGCTCAATGCATCGTTTCTTCGAGGAGGGCGACAAGGTCAAGGTTACCCTGCGCTTCCGTGGTCGCGAAATGGCGCATCAAGAGCTCGGCTATCAGCTTCTCAATCGGGTCAAAGACGACACATTGAAGATCGCCAAGGTGGAGCAGGAACCTCGTTTCGAGGGTCGGCAGGTGGTGATGGTGCTGGCTCCCCGCTGAGCTCCGGAGCCCGTTTCGCTGGATTGCCTATTGCGCGCGACGACAATGCGGAATTCATCGGCAGCGCGTTGCGCTGCGGTTGAAAATGCGTTGGCCGTCTGCCATAAGCTCCCTCTTCCCGCCGCCCGGCCGTCAGGGCTGCCGTGGCGACGGTGCAGCGCTCAGCAGCAGATCGAAGGAGCACATCCGGTCGGGCAGGCAGGTTGTCCACCTGTGGCTCGACCGCAAAGGAGAGCCAAATGCCCAAAATCAAAACTAAATCCGGGGCCAAGAAGCGATTTAAGATCACTGCCGGGGGGAAGGTGCTTTATCAGCAATCCCGCAAGCGCCACGGAATGATCAAGCGCACCAATAAGCAGATACGGCAGTTGCGCGGCACGAACGTGCTGTTCAAGACGGACGGCGACACCGTCAAGAAATACTTCCTGCCGAACGGCTGATCGGCATCTGCGGGCCACCAGCGGACTTACGTCGCGAGCCGAGCTGCAAAGGGAGACCAATCATGGCACGCGTCAAACGCGGCATCACCACCCATGCCAAGCACAAGAAGGTGCTCAAGGCCGCGAAGGGTTTCTACGGCCGGCGCAAGAATACCATTCGGGTCGCGAAGCAGGCGGTCGAAAAAGCAAACCAATATGCGTACCGCGACCGTAAGCGCAGGAAACGCACCTTCCGTGCACTCTGGATTCAGCGCCTCAATGCAGCGGTGCGACCGTTTGGATTGACCTACAGCCGCTTTATTGACGGCCTTGGCAAGGCAGGCGTCCTCGTGGATCGCAAGGTCTTGTCCGATCTTGCCATCCGCGAGCCTGCTGCTTTCGCGGCCATCGTCGAAAAAGCAAAGGCCGCGATTCCGGCTTGATACAGCAACGGTGGGAAGCGCTGCTGACGCCACATTTCGCGAATTGTGCGTGGATCGTGTCAGAACCCGTAGGTTAGCTGTCATGATCTCGGAAAGAAAGATGCAGGATCTCAAGGCTGAGCTGCTGCGCGGGCTGTGGTATGTCGCCATGGTCGGCGCCGATCTGCGGCCCGGCCACATCATGCACAAGACGTTGCTGGGTGAACCGATACTAATTGGCCGCAAGCGCGATGGACAGGTTTTTGCGTTGCGCGATATTTGCCCGCATCGGGGAATACCGCTGCACTATGGCTGCTTCGACGGAGAGACCATCGCATGCAGCTATCATGGCTGGCGCTTCGGCACGAGCGGCGCTTGCATCGAGATTCCCTCTCTGCGGGAAGGGCAGCAGGTTGACCTAACCCGGATTCGCGCCGACGCGTTTACTTGCATCGAGCAGCAGGGATTGGTCTGGATCTATTTTCCGCGTACAGGAGGCATCGATGACGTGATGAAACCCGCGGCTCCTCCGAGAGTACCGCTCTTCTCCGATGCTGCCCGCCCAGCCGTCGCCGTAATGCTGCCGTTTCCCTGCTCGACCGATCATGCCGCCTTCGGATTGATGGATCCGACGCACGCCGCGTTTGTGCACACGTCGTGGTGGTTCAAGCGGCAAGCGAGAAAACTGCGCCCAAAGGAAAAAAAATTCGAGCCGATTGATCTCGGGTGGCGCATGGTACGCCATCCGCTGCCGCCACAAAACCTGGCTTACAAGCTGCTCGGACGCAAGGTCGAGACCGAGATCTCCTACAGGCTGCCGGGTCTGCGCGTCGAGGAAATACATGGCGACCGCCATGCCGTGGTGGGCCTTACCGCAATCACGCCCATCACGGATGAGGACACGGAAGTGCACCAGATATTCTGGGCGTCGCCGCGCTGGATATCCGCGCTCGCCCCGCTGCTGAAGATTTTTGTTCGCATCTTTCTTGATCAGGACCGAAAAGTCGTGGTGCGTCAGCGTGAAGGTCTTGTGCATCGTCCGCGGCTTATGCTCATCAACGACGCGGATACGCAGGCGCGCTGGTGGATGCGCGTGAAAGATGAATGGCTCGCCGCGCAAGCGCAGGGACGTCCTTTCGTTAATCCGCTCGAGCTCAAGACCCTGCGTTGGCGCAGTTGATCTCATGTCCGTGACCGACCTCGGAGAGCTGGAGCACGCGCTCATGCGCGACATCGCCGCCGCCAAGGATGAGGCGGCGATCGAAATGGTCCGCATTTCGGCACTGGGCAAAAACGGATCGGTCTCCACGCTGCTCAAGACTCTGGGCTCGATGAGCCCAGCGGAGCGACGAGAGCGCGGCCGGCTTATCAATGACCTCAAGGAGCGGGTGAGCGCAGCGATCGCGACGCGCAAGGAGAAGCTGAGAAGCCTCGCTCTCGATCAACGCCTCAATACCGAAAGCGCGGACGTGACTTTGCCGGTGCGCGAGTCCCCGGCCGAGGTCGGGCGCGTCCACCCGGTTACGCAGGTGACCGAGGAATTGGTGGCCATCTTCGCGGATATGGGCTTTTCGGTCGCGGAAGGGCCCGACATCGAGACCGATGACTATAACTTCGGCAAGCTCAATTTCCCGGAGGGCCATCCAGCGCGTGAGATGCACGACACTTTCTATTTCACGCCCAAGCCGGACGGTTCTCGCCTCCTGCTGCGAACGCACACGTCACCGGTGCAAATCAGGACGATGCTCGCCCGGCAGCCGCCGATCCGGGTTATCATCCCAGGTCGAACCTACCGCAGCGACAGTGACCAGACCCACACGCCAATGTTCCATCAGGTCGAGGGGCTGGTCATCGACCAAAGCTCCCATCTCGGGCACCTCAAATGGATCCTGCAGGAATTCTGCAAGGCCTTCTTCGAAGTCGAGCGCGTGCGAATGCGCTTTCGGCCGTCATACTTTCCCTTCACCGAGCCGTCGCTCGAGGTCGACATCCAATGCAGGCGCGACAAAGGCGAGATTCGCTTCGGCGAGGGTGAGGATTGGCTGGAGATCCTGGGCTGCGGAATGGTGCATCCGGCCGTGCTGCGCAACTGCGGGCTCGATCCTGACCGGTATCAAGGCTTCGCTTGGGGTCTCGGCATAGACAGGATCGCAATGCTCAAATACGGAATGCCCGACTTACGCGCCTTCTTCGAGACCGATGTGCGCTGGCTTTCTCATTACGGCTTTCGGCCGCTGGATTTCCCGACGCTCGCTGGGGGCTTGAGCGGCTGATGCGCGCAATCCTCCGCGTAAGCAAGAAAGCCCCACGTTCCTGCAGCGTCCTGCACTCCCGCCTGCCAGCAGTAATGAAGACACATCGGTCTATGGGAGCGCCGGCGTGATGAAATTCACACTCAGCTGGCTCAAAGAGCATCTCGATACGGATGCCGAGCTCGGCTCGATCGTGGATAAGCTCACCATGATCGGGCTCGAAGTCGAGAACGTGATAGACCGCGGCAAGTTGCTCTCCTCCTTCTCCATTGCTCGAGTGATTTCAGCTGCACCGCATCCGAATGCGGATCGGCTGCGGGTCTGCATGCTCGATACCGGGGCCGGCGAGCCGGTGCAGGTCGTGTGCGGGGCGCCCAATGCGAGGGCGGGCATGAAGGGGGTCTTCGCTGCGCCCGGCGCCTTCATTCCCGGAAAGAACATGACGCTCGGGATCGGCGAGATTCGCGGTGTCGAGAGTCGCGGCATGCTGTTGTCCGAATTCGAGCTACGGATCTCCGACGATCACCAGGGCATCATCGAGCTCCCGGACGATGCGCCCGTGGGCACCAACTACGCGCACTGGGCCGGATTGGCCGATCCCGTCATCGAGATCAATCTCACTCCCAACCGGGCGGACTGTACCGGAGTGAACGGCATCGCCCGCGATCTCGCCGCTGCCCAGTTGGGCAGATTCGAGAGCCGTCCCGTCGCACCGCTGCAAGGTGGCTTTCCGTGCCCGACCAAGGTCACGCTCGACTTCGGGTCGACACCCTCGCTATGCCCGGCATTCGGGTTGCGCCTCATCCGCGGCGTCAGGAATGGACCCTCGCCCGAATGGCTGGCGCGGCGGCTTGCGGCCATCGGGCTTCGCCCGATCAATACGCTTGTCGACATGACCAACTTCATCACCTACGACCGTGGCCGGCCGCTGCACGTCTTCGATGCTGCAAAAGTCAACGGCAACCTGACCGTCCGCCGCGCGCGCGCCGGCGAAAAGCTGAGTGCCCTCGACGGCAAGTGCTACGAGCTGGATCCGACGATTTGCATCATTGCCGACGAGAACGGCGTGGAATCGCTTGCCGGGATTATGGGCGGCGAAGCGACGGGATGCTCACAAGACACGTCAGATGTGCTGATCGAATCGGCGCTCTGGGACGCAACCAACATCGCCCAGACCGGCCGCAAGCTCGGCATCAATTCCGACGCGCGGTATCGGTTCGAGCGCGGCGTCGATCCTGCTTTCATGCTGCCGGGCCTGGAGCTCGCGAGCAGGATGGTGCTCGATCTTTGCGGCGGCGAGCCCTCGGACGTCGTCGTCGCGGGCAGCATCGAGGTGCCGGAGCGCAGCATTGAGCTCCCGCTCGGTGAAGTTGCGCGGCTGGCCGGTTTGGAGGTCGGCTCGGCCGAAATCGGGACAATTCTCGCTCGCCTCGGGTTCTCAGTGAAGGAGCAGGGAAATCACCTGCTCGTTGCGGTTCCCTCATGGCGCGCCGACGTGCACGGCAAGGCCGACCTGGTTGAAGAGATCGTGCGCATCATTGGTGTCGATTGCATCCCTGCAACTGCCTTCGACCGCGGCGCGACGCCGCGCAGACCCATCCTCACGCCACTCCAGGTCCGCAGGCGAAAAGCGGGCCGCGCGCTCGCAGCGCGCGGCATGGTTGAAGCAGTCACTTGGTCCTTCATTGCCAGAGACAAGGCGGAGCTGTTCGGTGGTGGACAAGCCGAGCTCGCTCTCTTCAATCCAATCGCATCGGATCTCTCCGATATGCGGCCCAGCCTGATCCCGGGGCTGGCTGCAGCTGCGCAGAAAAACGCTGATCGCGGCTTCTCCGACGTGGCGCTGTTCGAAGTGGGACAAGTTTTCAGGGGCGATCAGCCGGAGCAACAGATAACTGCCGCGGCCGGCGTGCGCACCGGGCTTGCGAAGACAGCCAACGGCAGCGGACGCCATTGGTCGGCCCCCGCTGTCGCCGTTGATGCGTTTGATGCCAAGGCCGATGCGCTGACCGCCCTCGCGGCGGCGGGCGCGCCAACGCAGGCTCTGCAGGTTGTTCCCGGCGGCCCTGCTTGGTTCCATCCCGGCCGTAGCGGCACGATTCAAATCAGTCCGCAGAACGTGCTTGGGCACTTCGGGGAGCTGCATCCGCGCGCGCTTGAGGCACTCGATTCGCAAGGCCCGCTTGCCGCATTCGAGGTCTACCTGGAAAACATTCCGGAGGCAAAAGCGAAGACGACGCGCGCGAAGCCTGCCCTCGAACTCTCTTCGTTTCAACCAGTCGAGCGCGACTTAGCCTTCGTCATTGATCGCTCGACCAGGGCAGGCGATATCGTGCGCGCGGCGCAGAGTGCCGACCGCAAGTTGATCAGCAAGGTGACCGTATTCGACGTCTATGAAGGCGCGGGTATCGAAGCAGGCAAAAAATCCATCGCCATAGCGATCACACTGCAGCCGCGCGAAAAGACCCTGACCGATGAGGAGATCGACGCGATTGTCGGCAGAGTGGTAGCAGAGGTCAGCAAGCGCACGGGCGCCACTTTGCGGAGCTGAGGCGCGCCGACTGATCGAGGCCCGCTGAGAGCTTGTTACCTTAGCGGCGCCAGCCAAAGAGCCGAAGCACTGCATCCGCCGCACGTTCCCCCGACTCCCAAGCACCGCCGAGCGTTCCCCAGAGCGTCTCGTGCGTCGCCTCGCCGGCGAAGAAGATGCGGCTGCTCACGGGTTCTGTCATGATCTTTCGCGCCGATTGTCCTCCCGGCAGAGCAACTGAGGCGGCGCCCAGTATCCAAGGTTCCTGACTCCATTGGGTCGCGCGCTGGCGCTTCACGCTGCTCTTGATTTCGTTGCCATATAGGCCGGCCAGCCAGGTGATCGCAAAATCCGCCATTGCCGCTTGGCCTTTGGAGGCAAGATCGCGCCCAAAACTTCCAGCGATGTCCACCATACAAAGCGTGGACCCGGATACGTTTGCGAAGATTGCGGCGGTCTCGCGATTTTCGCTCTTCTCGAACACAAGCTCATCGGCGCGCAAACCAAGCGGGTTGCCTATCAGCTCCAAGGCAACGCGATCGCGATTGCCGAGCTTGAGCTTATTGGCGGCGTCGAGATGCCGCTTGGGTAGGTCGAATTTGATCTTGCCCGCAGTCAGAACATCGGTTGAGACGGTTACGATAGCTGCCGAGCCGCGGAACGAACCCTTCGTGGTTTGAATCTCAACCACTGAGCGCCCCCAATCGACGCGCGTGACGGGGGTGGCAAGCAGGATTGCTCCCGCGGGGGCGAGCCTGGCCAGTAGCGTACCCAATCCTTGCCGACAGAATGCCCCAGTGTCGCGCTGAGCCGAGCGGGCAAGGTCCACCGTCGAGACATCCGCCAGATCCTTGCCGCACCCGTAGGCTCCCAGAGTAAAATCAACAGTGGGTCGCCAATCGCCTAGATCTTTCGGCAGGACCTGCGCGCACGCGACATCTCCCTTGCGGGCTGCATCATGAATCGCCGTATTGGCGCGCACCATGCTTGCCAGGAAGTCTTCCATCTCGCCTTCGCGTGCATAGCGGCGACCGACGCGCATGCGCTGTCCGGGCGGTGCGAGGTAGAGATCGAGACCGGTTTGCGGAGCAGCCTTCGCAATGGGGCTGTTGTCGGCCAAATAGAGCGAATGAGCTCCGCGATCGTAAGGGACAGCGAACGTCGTGTTATCGGTGACGCAGCGGCCTCCAACTTCAGAGGCCGCCTCGAGTACCACAATCCGCCTGCCGGCTGCGGCGAGTCGCCGCGCAGCGGCTATGCCGGCAGCCCCGGCGCCTACGATGATCACATCCACACTGCCGGAGCGCGGAATATCGGATTGCGGTACCTGGCGCGGCGCGGCCCAGGCCGGAGGCGCTGCGAAGGCCGTGCAGAAGGCGAGGAACGATCGGCGGCTTAATCGTGCCATGAGGTTGGATCTCTATATGGGATGACAATCCCGATGCTCGACGCGGTGGTGAAGGCGCTTTCCCAGATGCTCTCGCCGTCCTTTCGCGCGCTATTGTTGAAAGCAATAGCCCTCGCATTGCTTCTTATCGTGCTGATCGGGATCGGTGTTCATCGCCTGTTGGTGTGGCTCGCGGCCCTCGCGGAGAACTGGGCCGAGGACACGCTGGGGGCAATCGCGCACGCGCCGCTCGCGATACTTGCTTGGATTTTTTCATTGGCTGCCGGGGTTGGAATTATTGTCGGATCGGTGTTCCTGATGCCTGCGGTAACTGCCCTGGTCGGAAGTTTTTTCGTCGATGACATCGCACTTGAGGTGGAGCGCCGCCACTACCCCGACGAGCCTGTCGGCACCCCGCTTCCATTCTTACCCGCCATGCTGCAAGGCACAAGAACGGCGTTACTGGCCGTTGCAATCTATATCATAGCGCTGCCGTCCCTTCTCATCGCCGGCCTCGGAGCTGTCATCTTTTTCATTGCCGCGGCGTATCTGCTCGGGCGGGAATATTTCGAGCTCGCAGCAATGCGCTACCGATCCGCAGCGCACGCCAAGATGCTGCGCAAACAGAACCAGGGCATGGTTTTCATCGCAGGGCTGGTGATTGCCGCGTTCGTCTCGATTCCAATCATCAGTCTCGCGACGCCATTGTTCGCCATGGCGCTGATGGTGCACGTACACAAACGCATAATGATTGGCGGGCAGCTAACTAACAAGCGCTGGTAACACGCGGCCGTGCTCATGAATTAGCGCCGCAAACCGTGGCGGCCGCAATACCTATGGCGCCGACACATCGTTTAATTTCATCACCGTAGCCCGCACCGTACCATCAGCTTCAGCAGTAACACGCAGGGTATTCGTGTCGAATGCCAAGTCGACCAGACGCAGCTCCTTAATAGCCGCATCAACCTGGATCTCATCACTGGCTTTGCGAAATTCTGCCACCTCTACATCGATGTTTCTTCTCGCATTTTGCGCCACCGGAACAAGATCGACGACGGCATTCTTCTCCAGAGCGTTTTGCAGGTACGGGACAACCGCATGCGCCGCGGCGCCAAGCATTCCGAACGCCGCCTCTGATTGAACATCGAGTGCAATATCCTTTAGCCGCAGGGTCTGACGCGCGCGATCGAGCACCGGGCACCCCCAGACATAAATCGTTGCATCGGCCCCAAAGCCGAACCAAGTCTTGGTCTCCTTCGCTCGCAGTCGTACTGAGATCAGCAAGCGATCTCCGGAGGCCGCAAACTTCACGCCTTGAATTGTCGCCGTGAACGCACCGCTCTCATCCTCCGGGAAGCTCTTGCCCTTGAGCTGCGCCTCCATCAGTCGATTGACTTCGGTGAAGGGAATGTCGATTGGCAAGGCAATATTGAATTGGCCTTGCTGCATATGGTCTGCGATGTCCAGTCGCTCCGGGAAGGGACAATCAGGCTTGGTCTCGTTTGGTACGACCCGTGTATCAGCTTGCACGCCGATGGTAAGGGTTACTGCTGTTTGATTTAATCCGGGCTGAGCGGCAAAAGCGCGAGTGGGGCGTATCTCAAGCCACAGGTTCGGCATGTCGGGCTCGGTGGCGCGAAGAAAAATCGAGCGACACATCTTGGCCCATTCCTGCCGCGCCGCCAGCTCAAGCAAAGGATCGTCATGTAACCATGATTGGAGCGACGCCACCTGCTCGTTGATGGAGTCCTCGAGCAGTGGCTTTACCGCCTCAGGCACGCTGAGATTCATGCCCAAAAAAGAGAGGGATGCGTCTTGGACGGTCACTTCTGACTTGAGATTCGGCTCCAGCCGCCACTGCGGGAGAAGAGTCGGCGCCGCTATGATTGTGGCGCTGCCGCGAATGTCAGCACGCTGATCGGGCGACGGCTCCGACTGATCCGGCTTTGTCCGCGTGGGAGAATCGCCGCCTAGCAGATTGCCCAGCAGGTCTTGCAGGCCGCCGGGCCCATTGCCCAGCTGCCCGCCTGCTCGCAGGCTTCCCGTCAGTGTCGTCGAGATCGCGAGCCCCTCGCGGCGCGGCATCACAGTAGTGTTGAGTGCGACCTGCCGTTCCCGGTAACGCGGGAACGTGTTGAGCGGCTTTCCATCGCGGCAAACATCGAGCGCGAGCAATTGATAGCTCGCACGACATTGAGCTTTGCGCGATACGGTTAGTTGAGTTGCGGCCTCCCCTGGAAAACGCGGGTCGCGTTCAGGCATGGCGGCTTGCGGAGTGGCGAGGCGACACCTGCACGTCGTCTTGCCACTCGAAATCTGTTTCCGACGCCGGCAATCCACTGCGCGAGCGGGAGGTATGAAACTGGCGGAAGGCCACAACAGGCACGGCGGTTGGGCCCCGCTGGCTGCTAGGCGATCACAAGCTGCCGCATTGCGGTCGCGTTTATAATGGAGCGTGATTGGAGGGCGTGCCCCGCACAGGCGGAGGGTTCGATGAGGTATCTCCTGCAACTTGCGATTCTGCTCGCTGCCCTTGCAGATTCCACTGCTTTCGCAGAAGACCGGATACAGCTGGCACAGGTTGTAATACCAGGACAGGTCCAACCAGTCCCGCTCGTTCCCACTCCATTGATAGCCTCACAGGCATCGACGGCCTGCGTAAGCGGCTGCGATACGCAGGCCATGACATGCCAGAATGCCTGCGTACCTGGGCCACTGACGGTCACTCCCGGCACATTTTTTGGATCACCGACGATCGCTCCCAGTACAAGTGCGCCCTGCGCCCTCAATTGCACCACGCAACAGCTTCGCTGCAAGCAGACGTGCTACCAGCCAGCCCCGAACCTTCGCTGATCGAATGGAATGGAAGCGGGCGTGAGGCGCCGAATATGAGGCTACGTGCGACGCGATTCGCCGGGAGCATTCCGGACATGAAGGAAGGCGATGTCCACGCTACGGCTCGCGCCAAAAATCCGGAAGCGTGGCAGGAACACAAGCTTGGTAAGCTTGGTCAGAAGCGACCAACGCTGCCGCAGTGGCGCCATCAGCGTGAGCAAGCCGGTGATGAGCATCCCGCGGCGGACACATCCATGCGCACCCCCGCCTAGCCGTACGCCGCAGTGGAAATCGCCTCACAGCTCATCCCCGACCACCGCGGAGCACACACCTGAGAGGATGGACGATAGTCCAACCGTCAAGCTTTGGTGCGGTCTCGTCGATCATATCCAGAAACGCACGGGCATGAAGCGCGAGCGCGTGGTTTCCATTTTGAAGCAAATGCCGGTCGCAAAACGAGTGCTCGATTTAGCTGTGGCAGAGCTTTGAGCAATGCCGCACGTTGAGCTTTGCCGCCCAGTCCAAAACAGCGTGGGATATGCGCGTTTAGTTCGCCAACGGAAATATCTTACTGGTACCTTTCTGGATCAAGCTGGACGAGTAAGAGTTCGGCTGTTATTACACCTATTGACCTTGGCTGATGAGGTCTGTCACTGAAACGAGCCGTGGCGCAGCGTGTCCCGACGCCAAGGTCGACCTCCTCGAGCCTCGCCTCGCAGCGAGCCTCATTGGTCCATACCAAGAGCAGGAACAGCGCGAGCGACTCGTGGTTCAGGAGCGGGGCTCGCTCATGGAAAATTGATGCTGTTTTAGGGTTCGAGCGATCGTTTTGCGACTCACACCATAGGTCCGCGCTATGTCAATTCGTCTCTCGCCTGCGGCGAAGCGAGCGAGCACTTGACTGCGCTGTTCGTAGTTGAGCTTGCGATGGTGGCCCCAGCGGATACCACGGGCCCTGGCTCGGGTGATTCGGGTTTTAATCAACTCGCGCTCAAACTCGGCTAAGTGGCCAAGGATTTCCAGCATCACCTGTCCATTGGGGGAGCAAGTAGTATCTGCCCATGCTTCCCTTATCGATTTGAAGCCGACGTTCCTCTCAGCGAGCGCATGGAGCGTTTCAAACAGGTCGTATGTAGATCGCGCTAGCCTGCTTAGTCTCGTCACCACAAGCACGTCACCGGGTAGAAGTTTCGCCAGTACTTTAACGCGTTGGCTATGGTCTCCATTCGCGCCATTGGCTCTTTCGCAATAAACCTCGACGCAACCAGCCGCGCGAAGCTCCGCCACCTGCGCAATCTGGTCGCGAATGCTACATCGGGCATAGCCGAATATCGCCATGCACCCCCCTTTTTTTGGACCTGCGGCAAGAATGACACATTACATAAACTTTTCTGCTAAATGTGTCTTTGTGCAGGCGCACTGACTAAAGGCGCGCTAAGCCCCATAGGCCGGCATGGCTCGGTATCGAGAGCAGAACCTGCTCGCTCGCACTTTCTCGCCGCGCCATAACTCACAAAAGCGTAGCACAGTCCTCATTTCTCGGCCCCCAAAGACCCGGTTTGTGTGGCACGGGAGCACCAACCCTCATCTTTTTCCAAAAAGCATCGACAACACCAGGATTCCGCTGACTCGTCAGCCGCAATTTTGGTTTACTCTATTCGCTATGGTTCGGGTATTGGAGCGCGCTGTGATCGCACAGCAGGGCGTTTCATTGGTCAGGGGGCAAACGGCATGTTGCGTCCTCTCGGTAACCGGTGGCGAGTGGAGCTGACCGTGGCGATCGCCGCGTTCATCCTGTCAGCTTTCGTGGGCATTTCCGGACCGATCTTAGCGGCCGAGTTGTCCGGCGCGAGTCCAGCGGCCGCCGGCCCGACCCCCGGCGAGAGCCGCGTGATCTCAGGCCCGGGAATCGATGCCGGAGCAGGCACGTTGCCCGGCGCGCTTGTGCTCGCCTACCAGACCAATCCGCAGATCAATGCGCAGCGCGCGGCAACCCGGGCGGCGGACGAAAATGTTCCCACAGCGCTCGCGGGGTATCGGCCGCGAGTCGCCGGGACATCGAGCCTCACCGAGCAGTATCTCGACAACACTCTCAAGACGATCGCACCCACCGGCCAACTAGATGCCGGCGCCCCGATCTATACCCAAAATAAGAACGCAGCGGCGCAGCCGATAGTGGGCCTTACCGGCACTCAGACGCTGTTCAACGGCTTTCAAACCGGAAATCGCACACGGCAAGCGGAGGGTCAGGTTTTCGCGGCGCGCGAGACGCTGCGCTCAACCGAGGAGACAGTGCTGCTCAATGCCGCGACCGCCTACATGAATCTGTTGCGCGATGCCGCCATTCTGGAGTTGCAACGTAGCAACGTGAATGTGCTAGAAGTGACGCTGCGCCAAACGCGCGACCGTTTTGCCGCCGGCGAGGTCACGCGCACCGACGTAGCGCAGGCCGAATCGAGCCTTGCCTCGGGGCGAGCCCAGCTCGCCCAGGCTGAATCGAACTACGTCACATCGCGTGCCAACTTCCGGCAGGTGATCGGGGTTGAGCCGCCGGCGCGGCTGGCGCCCGGCGCGCCGGTCGATCGATTTTTCCCGCCCACGGTGGACGGGGCAGTAGCGCGGGGGCTCAGCGAGCACCCGAGCATCACCACGGCGATGTACAACGTCGATGTCGCGCTCCTTCAGGTGAAGATCGCGGAAGGCGCGCTCTATCCGACGCTTACGGCAGTCGGCAATGTGCAGAAGAGTTGGGGTGGCAACACAGCCACTCTTGCGGTGCTCGAAACCCTGCAGGCATCGCTCGCTGCCCAGCTCACGATGCCGCTTTATCAGGGCGGCTCGGAGTACGCGTTGATCCGGCAATCGAAGGAAACGTTAGGACAGCAAAGACTCAACCTTGGCCTTGCGCGCACCCAGGTGCGGGCGGCAGTGCTTCAGGGGTGGGGACAGAACGAGTCCGCTAAAGCGCAAATTGCCTCGACGCAGGCGCAGGTCACGGCCGCCGAGGTTGCGCTCAACGGCGTGCGGGAAGAGGCGCGGGTGGGACAGCGCACAACTCTCGACGTGCTCAATGCGCAGCAGACGCTGGTTAATGCGCGTGTGGCGCTGGTGACAGCGCAACACGACCGGGTAGTAGCCTCCTATACTGTGCTCGCGAACGTCGGCAGCCTCTCGCCACAGGTCCTCGGCTTGCGCACGGAAGTCTATGATCCTGTGGTGCACTATCACCAGGTTCGCGATGCCTGGGGGGGTGTGCGGATTCCCGACGGGCGATGAGATTCACGCCGGCGATTCCCAGTCCAAGACCCGAACACACCTTCTGGACGCTGGAGTCTCCTTTCGCCAGCTGCGGACCAGCGCAGGGACAGTAGT
>Ga0306920_100001917_pt1 | contig 25941 bp, 22 predicted proteins | sample flu12Cox44000170_FD_204666 | JGI IMG/M metagenome (GOLD analysis project Ga0306920, IMG submission 204666) | Lab enrichment of tropical soil microbial communities from Luquillo Experimental Forest, Puerto Rico - flux4day.12C.oxic.44.000.170 (v2)... | ecosystem: Environmental > Terrestrial >...
CCACCTCGTCAGCGAGATAGACGGCTTCGGTGAGGCTGTGGGTCACGAACACGACGGTCTTTCCGGTCGCGGCCCAAATGCGCAACAGCTCGTCGCCCATGGTCATGCGTGTCTGCTCGTCGAGCGCGGCAAATGGCTCGTCCATCAAGAGCACCGGGGGGTCCTGCACCAGGCCGCGCGCGATCGAAACGCGCTGCTTCATGCCGCCCGATAGTTCATGCGGATGGCGCTTGCCAAAACCCTCAAGCCCGACCAGCTTGATCGCGTCCTCCGCCTTTGCCCGCCGCTCGGCTTTGGCGACACCGCGCAGCGCTAGCGGAAACTCGACGTTGTCCTCGGCCGTAAGCCAGGGAAACAGGCTCGCCTCCTGGAACACCACGCCGACACGATCGGGATCGGGTTTTTCGATCACCGTGCCATTTATCAGGATCGTGCCGGTGGTCGGCCGCAATAGCCCCGCGAGCATCATCAGCAATGTCGACTTGCCGCAACCGCTCGGACCCACCAGCACGACAAAACGTCCCGGCTTGATGTCGAGCGAGACGTCGGCGAGGGCGACCACGTCAGTGCCGGAGGTCCCGAATACCCGGCCGACGCCGGAAATCTGGATGGAGCCCGCGCGCGCCGCCGGTTTGAGCTGGGTTATGTTCGCCAGTGGCTGCATCGCGTTTCCACCCATCTGACCAGCTCGTTGAAGGCGATCGCGACGGCCGCGATCATCACCACGCCGGCGAGTAACTGCTTCATCTGGAAATTCTCGCCCCAGGTTGCGATCTGATGTCCGATGCCGTCACGCGAGGCGTACATTTCAGCCAGAATGACTCCCGTGAGATTGAAGATCATGGAGATGCGCAGCGCTTCCAGCAGCACCGGCAGCATGCTCGGCAGATAGACACGGAATGCCGTCTGGGCGGCGGTTGCTCCATAGGAGCGCGCGACGGTGAGATAATCGACCCTGACGGATTCGACCGCTGTCGTCGTCGACATGATGACGATAAAGATGGTCGAGAAGAAACCAAACCCGACCTTCTCCGCGAAGCCGACGCCGAAAACCAGGATGAACATCGGCAGAAAGATCGATTTCGGAATGCTGAAGGCGAAAAACAACAGCGGCTTCATCACCTCGGCAAAATAGCGGTACTCGGCGATCAGATATCCGATCAGGCAACCGAACGGCACCGCGATCGCAAACGCGGTAAAAACCTCGGTCGCGGTGACCAGCAGATCGTTGCGCACGCTCGCCCGCTGCAACAGATCGGCCAGCGTTGCCAGCGTGTCGGAGGCCGACGGCAACAGCCGCGGATTGATAAGACCGGTCCGCGACAGCGCCTCCCACAGCACAAGGAGCGCGAGGATAATCGCTACCCTTGCAATCGTGATGCCGGACCGGTTGACCATCGCAGCGCTCAGGGTTTGGTTGGAACCGGCTTGAATTGCGTCGAGATCACGTCGTCGGTCGGTACGATATCCTTCAGTCCGCCGAGCTTGGCGAGATCAAGCGACAGTTGCACGGCATCGTGAACATTAGGGGAGGCCATGTTACCATCGGTCTCGAGCTTCATGATCGAGTTCTCGTATTCGAGGGCGGCGATCTCCGCCGGCATCTCGTAGAGATCGGCGATCAGCTTGACCGTGACGTCGCGATTGGCGCGCATGAACTGGACCGCGCCGTAAAGCGCATTGAGCGCCTTCTGCACCACCTGCGGCTTTTCCTGCGCGAACTTGTCGAGCACGATCCAGCCGGCGGTGAGGTTGGGCGGCACCGCCGTCGCGTAGTCAAGGATGGTGCGGGCATCGCCCGATTTCAGGATCTGAAAGCTGAGCGGCGAATAGACCACGGCGGCGTCCACATTGCCCGCCAGAAGGTTCGGCACGATACCCCCGCCGCCGACGGGCACGCGGGTAAACTCGATCTTGCGATCCTGCATGGTCCAGAGCGCAAGCAGGTCCGAGCCGGAGCCGGCCGCGGTGATCGCGACTTTCTTGCCGTTGAGATCCTTCACGTCGAGGGTTGATTTGGTGGGCACCATCAATTGCCAGCCGAAATTGCCCATCGTGGCATTGGCGACGATCTTGCTCATCACGCCTTTCTTGCGGCCGGCCGAGACCAGCGACGGCGGATCGAGAATGATGTCGGCCGCGCCCGCGGCCATGCCCTCGAAGGTTTCCGCGCCGGAACGGAAGATCGTCAGTTCCGCGCTGAGGCCTTCCTTCTCGAACAGCTTTTGCCGCACCGCGGTCTCTGCCACGGTGGTGGGCCAGAAGGTCTTGGTCGGCAGCCCGACGCGGACGGTTTCGGCGAAAGCGGCCGCAGGAGCGGCCAGCAGGATGGCCACGGCGAGCGATGTCACAACCTGGCGGCGAACGAGCTTCATTGCGTTTCCTCCGAATTTATTCGTGTGATTTTCGCCGCTTGCTTGCGCCAACGTCAATCGAAAAGCGGCTTTTTGCGATTGACCCTTGGTAGCGCCGCCGTTACCTGTTTGATGACCCCCGAGGGGAAACGAATGAGCAACAATAACAACAACAACGACGCTTCCGAGTACGATTACGTCATTGTCGGTGCGGGCTCGGCCGGCTGCGTGCTCGCCAATCGGCTGACCGCAAGCGGCAAGCATTCGGTGTTGTTGCTCGAGGCTGGCCCTGAGGACAGCAATATCTGGATTCACGTGCCGCTCGGCTACGGCAAGCTGTTCAAGGAGAAGTCCGTTAACTGGATGTACCAGACCGAGCCAGAGCCCGGTCTCAACGGCCGGCAGGTGTTTCAGCCGCGCGGCAAGGTGCTGGGCGGATCGAGCTCGATCAACGGCCTGCTCTATGTGCGTGGCCAGCACGAGGATTACGATCGCTGGCGTCAGCGCGGCAATGTCGGCTGGGGCTATGACGACGTGTTGCCCTATTTCAAGAAGGCGGAGAACCAAACTCGCGGCGCCGACGCCTATCACGGCGCGGGCGGCCCGCTGTCGGTCTCCGACTGGCGTCATGCGGACCCGCTGTCGGAAGCCTTCGTCAAGGCGGCCGTTGAAGCCGGCATTCCCTTCAATGCCGATTTCAACGGCGCAACGCAGGAGGGCGCCGGTTTCTTCCAAACCACGACACAGCGCGGCCGCCGCGCTTCCAGCGCGTTCTGCTATCTTCGCCCGGCGAAACGTCGCGGCAACCTGCATATCGAGACTTCGGCACTGGCGCAGCGCATCCTGTTCGAGGGTAGCCGTGCCCGCGCGGTCGAGTATCGGCAGAACGGACATCTGCGCAACGTTCGGGCGGCTAAGGAATTGCTGATTTGCGGCGGTGCCTATAACTCGCCGCAGCTGCTGCAGCTCTCCGGCGTGGGACCGGCTGAGCTGCTGAAGCAGCACGGCATCAACGTCGTGCCTGACGCGCCCGGTGTCGGCAACGATCTTCAGGATCATCTGCAAGTGAGGATCGTGATGCGTTGCGCGAAAGCGATCACGCTCAACGATATCGTCAACTCGCGCCTTCGTCGCACGCTTGCTGGGATGCAATATGCGGCGTTGCGCAAGGGACCGCTGACAATCGCTGCCGGGACGTCCGGCGCCTTCTTCAAGACCAATCCGCGGCTTGCCACGCCCGATATCCAGATCCATTTCATTCCGTTCTCGACCGACAAGATGGGCGAGAAGCTGCATCCGTTCTCCGGTTTCACCGCTTCGGTCTGCCAGTTGCGCCCCGAGAGCCGCGGTTCGCTCAGGATCAGGAGCGCCGATCCGGCCACGCCGCCGGAAATCCGCATCAACTATCTCGCAGCCGAAACCGACCGCGCCGCCTTCCTCGACGGCATTCGCATCCTGCGCGGGATTCTGGCGGCGCCCGCGCTGAAGCCCTACGTCACCGAGGAGGTCTATCCGGGGGCGAACAAAACCAGCGACGAGGATCTGCTGGATTTCTGCCGCAAGACCGGCAGCACGGTCTATCATCCGACCTCGACCTGCCGGATGGGCAACGATCCGCTGGCCGTGGTCGACCAGCGGCTGCGGGTGCGCGGGATCGAGGGCTTGCGCGTGGTCGATGCCTCCGTGATGCCCGACCTGATGTCGGGCAATACCAACACGCCCACCATCATGATTGCCGAAAAGGCCTCAGACATGATCCTGGAGGACGCGTGATGAGACGGGAGCGGCCTTAAGTGACGCGGTTGCGGATCGGCACACGCAAGAGCGCGATGGCGCTGGTGCAGACGGAAGAGATCGCGCGCCGCCTGAAGGCCGCCGGCACCGAGGTCGAGGTCGTCAAGTTCGAGACCACGGGCGACATCGATCAGGTCGGCAAGTTGTTGCCGCATGGCGGCAAGGGCGGTGCCTTCGTCGCGCAGATTCGCGAGGCGGTATTGGCCGGCAAGCTTCATGCCGCGATGCATTCGCTGAAGGACATGCCGGGCAACGAGGACACGCCGGGACTTGTGATCGCAGCGACGCCGCCGCGCGAACCGCCCACCGACGTGCTGGTGTTGCGGCCTCACCTTTCGTTCGATGACTTCAGACGATCGCGCGGCAAGGGCTTTTCGATCGGTACCAACGCGGTGCGGCGCGCGGCCTACGCACGGCGGCTGTTTCCCGACGTCGAGGTGATCCATTTTCGCGGCGCGGCCGATACGCGCGTGCGCAAGCTCGACCGGGGCGAGAAGCAGCGCCTGCCTGATGGCGGGGCGGTCGGGCCGGCTGATGCGCTGATCATGGCGCGTTCCGGGCTCGAGCGTGTAGGCCTCGCCGGCCGCATCGCCTATGAGTTCACCACTGCCGAAATGCTGCCGGCGGTGGGGCAGGGCATCGTCGCGGTGGAATGCGACGCGCGCGATTTTGAGACGCGGCGCATTCTCGCTGCGATCGATGATGCGCGCGCCCATGCCTGCGCCGATGCCGAGCGCGAAGTATTGTGGGTCTTGAACGGCCATTGCAATTCGCCGATTGCGGGTTTTGCCGAAATTGCGGGCAATCAGATGTCGCTCGCCGCCGCGGTGCTGGATCATGCCGGCAGCCGTATCATCGAGGCGTCACGATCGGGCCCCGCCAACCGCCCGCGCGAGCTCGGCCGCGCGGTCGGGCTTGAGCTGCTGGCCAAGGGCGCCGCCGACATCATCGAGCAAAGCCGGCCCGTGTGAGGGTGGGCAATGACGGCGCGACGTCCCCCAGATCGTCATGGCCGGGCTTGTCCCGGCCATCCACGTCCTTCATGATCCAACCATGCATGGAGGCTATGTTTACATTCTAGCCAGCGCACCAAACGGTATCCTTTACGTCGGAGTGACGAACGATCTCGTGCGTCGGATTTACGAACATCGAAACGGCCTCGTCGCGGGATTTACAAAGAAGTATTCCATCAAGCGCCTTGTCTATTTCGAGCGTTACGATGACATTCGCACTGCGATCCAGCGCGAGCGCAATTTGAAACATTGGTCGCGAACATGGAAAGTCAGATTGATTCTGCAAAACAATCCTGAATGGAACGATCTGTACGGATCGATCCTTTAAGGACGTGGATGGTCGGGACAAGCCCGGCCATGACGATCTGGGGGACGTCGCGCAAACTTCCAGATTCAAATGTCAAAGAGCCCGCGACGTGAGTGCATGTTCTCGCGGCGCGACCGACGCCCGAGTTGTGCCACAACACGTCCCTCGAAAGAAAAGAGGGCGCGGGGAATGCCGGGTGCGCCGCTCGCACCCATAGCCTTGCGTGCAAAAACAAAAAGACACGCAAGCAGAAGTCACCACAGGTCAAGCCGCTTCACACGACATTCCCCGCGCTATGGTTTTAACGGTTTCCTTCGTGCTCTCCCCGGTGTCCGTGACGTTTTAGTCACCGTCATCGGCGAGATGCAAAGCATCGTCGCCAACTTGGCACCAGCCAAGGGGCGCCAGAACCACACGACTTCGCCGTCCGCGTGCCGCGCCGCCCGTCAAGCCGCACAGCCGCGTCCACCGCATTCCAACCCAACGCTCGTGACGGTCGCGAAACGCCCCTCGATCCGGGGTAGAACAAATACAGAACATAAACCTATGGTTGGGGGCGAGTCAAGGGCCTAGCCTCGCGAATCCATTCCGAGCTTCGATATGCTACAGGAGTCATTCTAAGGAATCTCAAGAGCATGTCTAACAAGCCGAGCGACGACTGGATTGATCGGGCAATTGCGGCCGATCCAGTCGAGTTAGATTTTGACGAGTTCAGCGAGCCTTCGGGTCCGCCTTTGTCGTCCGAAGAAATCGAGGTCGGGCGCTCAAATCTAATACGTTGGCAGGAACCGGAACTTTTCAAAATTGCAGTAGATACCCTCTGCGCGCGCTGAACAGGGGCTGATTGGTTCAACCGGCCGCAGTTGAAATTCCTGCACGATGCCTTTGTGCTCGCACGTCTTGCGAAACATCTGTGCGCAGAAAAGGTGCGTCTTGCTGAGCCCTCGGCACAATGGCCGGACGGCCTTGTTCAGCTTGAAGGAAAAATTCGTAATATCGAAGTTACCAGTACGCATGGCGGCCGCAAGCTCGGCGCAGAATACCGCAACCATGAAGGGCTTTCGGTAGAGGAGGACCCCATCGAAGATTGGGTCTCTCGCGCAGAATCAATCCCGAAATATCTCGACGAAGCGATCGACGTAAAAAGAGGCAAATGCTACGGCGCGCCGTGCTGGCTGGTCGTTTATCTCAACATCAGCGAGTGGGGTATACATCAGAAACAAATAGAAGCGGTCATTGCGGAAGTTAAAGCTCGTTATGCCCCTTCGTTTGAGGCGATCTCCGTGCTTTGGAAGGGGCGATTTTACTAGCAAGGGGAGAGGTGGCCGCGAAGCTAGCCCCCATATACCCGCACGCGTCTCACCATCCGCTCGACATGCGCGATCGGGGTTTCCGGCAGGATGCCGTGGCCGAGATTGAAAATCAGCCGGCCGCTCGCATAGTTGGCCAGCACGTCATCGATCGCGCGGTCGAGCGCCGCGCCGCCGGCAAGCAGCGCCAGCGGATCGAGATTGCCCTGCACGGCGACCCTTGACTGCACGCGCTGCCGGATCAGCGACGGCTCGGCGGTCCAGTCGATGCTGACCGCATCAACCCTGGTTGCCTCGACATAATCCGGCAGCAGCGCGCCGGCGCCGCGGGGGAAACCGATGATCTTCGCATCGGGCACACGAGCGCGCACGCCATCGACGATGCGCCGGGTCGGCTCGATCGACCAGCGCGCGAATTCGCGCGGGGACAGCACGCCGGCCCAGGTGTCGAAAATCTGCACGCAATCGGCGCCGGCCTCGAGTTGTCCAACCAGATATTCGATCGAGTTCTCGACCAGCGTGTCGATGATCTGCGCGAAGGCTTCAGGCTGGGAATAGGCCAAGAGCCGCGCCGGCGCCTGGTCCACCGTGCCTTGTCCGGCGACCATGTAGGTCGCAACCGTCCACGGCGCGCCGCAAAATCCGATCAGCGCGACATCGCCTGCAAGTTCGCCGCGCACCTTCCGCAGCGCTTCATATACCGGCTCGAGCTTGGCAAAGTCGGCGCGCCGCGCCAGCGTCCTGATCTTGTCAGGCGTGTCCAGTGGATCGAGCCGCGGGCCTTCACCGGCCTCGAATCGCACCATACGGCCGAGCGCGTGAGGGATCACCAGGATATCGGAAAAGATGATCGCGGCATCGAAGCCGAAACGGCGGATCGGCTGCAGCGTCACCTCGGCGGCAAAATCCGGCGTGAAGCAGAGGTCGAGGAAGCTTCCGGCCCTGGCGCGGAGCTCGCGATATTCAGGCAGGTAGCGGCCGGCCTGCCGCATCATCCAGATCGGCGGTACGGCCTGCCTTTGGCCGGCAAGCACCTCGAGAATGGGTTTTGCAGCGTCCTTTTTCGTCAATCGGTCGTTCCTGATGTTCGAGGGCGGGCGGCGGTCTTTCAGGCGAGTGCTGCCTTGGTATACCAGCCATTGCCGAGCCCCGCATGAATATGTCATGTAGGCCGGCCCGCCGGGACCGACCCCCTAGTCGTCATGCCCGGCCTTGTGCCGGGCATCCACGTTTTTCCTTCGATGCACACAAGGGACGTGGATGGCCGGGACAAGCCCAGCCGTGACACCCTTCAACGGGGTTCTACCGCATCAAACGAGCCAATTCGCATGAGAAACTTCCACCTCGCCGGCCGCTCCACGGTTCATGTCCAGAACGCGATGGTGGCGACATCGCATCCTTTGGCGGCATTCACCGCAATCGAGGTGATGCGTGACGGTGGCACGGCGGCGGATGCCGCTGTGGCTGCCTGCGCGCTGCTTGGCGTGATCGAACCGCAATCGACCGGCATCGGTGGCGACTGCTTTGCGTTGATCCAGCCAAGGGGCGAAGGCAAGATCACCGCCTATAACGGCTCGGGCCGCGCGCCGGCCGGGGCACGCGCGGAATGGTACCTGGAACGCAACATCCATGCGGTGCCGCTGACCTCGGCGCACGCCGTATCCATTCCGGGCGCGGTCGATGCCTGGGAAACCATCCTGCGCGATCACGGCAAGTTCGGCCTCGACCGGCTGCTGCAGCCCGCGATCAAGGCTGCGGAAGAGGGCTATGTGGTCGCGCCACGCAACGCCTTCGACTGGAAGAACCAGTTCGAGAAGCTGAAAAAGGGCACCAACACCGAGCGCTATCTCTTGCCGCACGGCAAGCCACCGGTTGCGGGCGACGTGATGCGCCAGGCTGAGCTGGGGCAGACGCTCCGCGCAATCGCGAAAAACGGCCGCGACGCCTTTTACAAGGGCCCGGTCGCCGAAGACATGGTCGAGACGCTGCGCGGCATCGGCGGCCTACACATGCTGGAGGATTTCGCCGCCCATACCACCGAGGTCACGGCGCCGATCGGTACCGACTACAAGGGACTGGAAGCCTGGCAGTGCCCGCCGAACGGGCCCGGCATCACCATGCTTGTCATGCTCAACATCCTCTCCCATTTCGACCTGACGAAATTTGCGCCTGTCAGCGTCGAGCGCTTCCATCTGGAAGCGGAAGCAGCGCGCGTCGCCTACATGATGCGCGAGCAATATGTCGGCGATCCCGCGCAGGTCGACGTCGATGTAGCGCGGATTCTGGCGAGGGATTTTGCCAAGGAATATGTCGGCAAGATCCGGATGGACGGCATGCTCGATCTTCCCAACGTGGCGCCGCCGATGAATCCGTCCACCATCTACATCACCGTCGTCGACCGCGATCGCAACGTCTGCTCCTTTATCAATTCGATCGCGCATGCTTTTGGCTCGGCGATCGTCTCCAACAAGACCGGCATCCTCTTGCAAAACCGCGCCGGCGGCTTCCGCATCCAGCCGGGTCACCCCAATTGCATCGCCCCGCGCAAGCGTCCGCTGCACACCATCATTCCGGGGCTTGCGACCAGAAACGGACGGACGCAGATGTCGTTTGGCGTGATGGGCGGCCAGTACCAGCCGACCGGCCAGACCCATGTGCTGACCAATATCCTCGACTATGGTTGCGATCTGCAGGAGGCGATCGATATGCCGCGCGGCCTGCATTACGAAGGCGTGTACCAGCTCGAGGACGGCGTGCCGGCCGACGTCGTCAGGGGTCTGCAACGTCGTGGGCACAAGACCACCAGCATCGTCGGTCCGCTTGGCGGGGGACAGGCGATCTGGATCGATTGGGACAAGGGCACGCTCACCGGCGGCTCCGACCCGCGCAAGGACGGTTGCGCACTCGGCTATTGAGCAACCAGCGCTCCGATTCTAACATTCAAGGGAAGCCAAAAACATGCGATGCTCGGGACATGCCGCTCTTTCGATACTGTTTGCCATCATGCTTTATGTCGCGCCATCAGGCGCAAATGCCCAAAGCGCAGGAAAAACCATGACCACGCCTTCAGGGTTACAAGTCATCGATACCAAGGTCGGCACCGGCGCCTCGCCGAAACCCGGCCAGACTTGCGTGATGCACTATACCGGCTGGCTCTATGAGAACGGCCAGAAGGGCAAGAAATTCGACTCCTCCGTCGACCGCAACGAGCCGTTCGAGTTTCCGATCGGCCAGCACCGGGTGATTGCCGGGTGGGACGAGGGCGTTGCCACCATGAAGGTCGGCGGCAAGCGCACGCTGATCATTCCGCCGGCGCTCGGCTACGGCGCGCGCGGGGCGGGCGGCGTGATCCCGCCGAATGCGACGCTGCTGTTCGACGTGGAGCTCTTGGGCGTGAAGTAGCTTTGCGCTGAAACAAGAGCGGAGGCGTGTCGTGAAGGTTTCCATCCTCGACGACTATTTCGATACGTTGCGCACGCTGGACTGCTTTGCGAAGCTCAGGGGGCACGATGTGGCGATCTGGAACGATCACGTCCAGGGCGCCGACGAGCTTGCCGAGCGGCTGAAAGACACCGAGGCGCTGGTTCTGATCCGCGAGCGCACGCAGATCAGGACGCCGCTGCTTGAGCGGTTGCCGAAGCTGAAACTGATCAGCCAGCGCAGCGTCTATCCTCATATCGATGTCGACACCTGCACGCGGCTCGGCATCGTCGTTTCATCCGGCCAACACGCCGACACGCCGTCATATGCAACCGCCGAACTCACCTGGGGCCTGGTGCTGTCGGCCGCGCGCATGATCCCGCAGCAGGTGGCCTCGCTGAAGGCGGGGAAGTGGCAGTTCGGCGTGGGATCGACCATCCGCGGCAAGACCTATGGCGTCTACGGCTATGGCCGGATCGGCGCCGTCGTCGCCGGCTACGCGCGGGCGTTCGGCATGAACGTGCTGATCTGGGGGCGTGAAGGCGCGTTGGCGAAGGCGCGGGCGGACGGTTACGAGACGGCGGCGAGCAAGGCCGCCTTCTTCGAGCAGTGCGACGTGATTTCGCTGCACATGCGGCTGGTCGATGCCACGCGCGGCATCGTCAAGGCGGAAGATCTGGCGCGGATGAAACCCTCGGCCATCCTGGTCAATACCAGCCGCGCCGGCCTGATCGAAGGCAATGCGTTGGTGAACGCTTTGCGCGCGGGCCGGCCGGGCTATGCTGCTGTCGACGTTTTCGACAAAGAGCCGCTGCGCGACACCGGCGATCCGCTGCTGAACATGGCCAACGTCGTGGCCACGCCGCATATCGGCTATGTCTCGCGCGACGAGTACGAAATCCAGTTCACCGATATCTTTGACCAGATCGCAGCCTTTGCGGCGGGCACGCCGATCAACGTGGTCAATCCTGATGTTATGGCGAGGCGGCGCTGAGAGAACCGACAAGTCGTCGCGACGAGCGCAGGCCCCGCAGTTTGCTGGAGGTTCCATGACCCTTGTCCGCTACGAGAGTGCCGGTCGCATCGCCACCATCACGATGGACCGGCGTGACAAACATAACGCCCTCAACGGAGCGCTCTGTGAGGCGCTGCGCCGGGCGTGGCTCGACTTTCGCGACAGTGACGATCGGGTGGCGGTGCTCGCCTCCACTGAGGAGGCCTATTTTTCGGTCGGCGCCGACGTGAAGGATTTTCCGGTCAACATGTGGCACGCCGTGCCGGGCCTGGGCGTCGAGCTGGACAAGCCGGTGATAGCGGCCACATCCGGCTGGGTGGTTGGTGGCGGCTTCGTGCTGGTGCAGATGGCCGACATGTGCGTTGCCTCGGAAACGACGCGCTTCATCTATCCCGAGGCAAAAATCGGCACCACCGGCGGCGGCGTTTCCTCGGTGCTGGCGCGAATGCCGCACAAGATCGCCATGGAGTTTCTTCTGGTCGGCGATGAACTGCCGGTCGAACGCGCCTACCAGATCGGCTTTGTGAACCGGATCGCGCCGAGGGGACAGCATGTAGCGCAGGCGCAGGAGATGGCGGCAAAGATTGCAGCCAACGCGCCGCTCGTGGTGCAGGGGCTGAAGAAACTTGCGCGCGAGGCAATGCCGAAGGGTCCGCTCGAGACGGTCGCCGAGGTGCGCAGGCTCTTGGATGCCGTACGCGAGAGCGAAGATCTGAAAGAGGGCGTCAAGGCTTTTGGCGAAAAGCGTAAACCGAGCTTCAAGGGCAGATAGGATTTTGAGGAACCGGCCGCGCCGTTCACGCTCGTTTTAGTGGTGCCCTGCGGGCTGCTGCAGTTTATTTGAATGAAATCAGGGGAGGCAAGGAAACGTCATGAGTAAGCAGGAGCTGGCGCGACGCACGGTGATCAAGGGCGCCGGCCTTGGCCTGGTCGCAGGTTCCATCGCCGCGGCGTTGCCCACAAGCGCAGCGGCGAGCGATGGCGGCGAGATCTGGAGAAGCGAATACTGGGCCAGGAAGGGCGACGTTCCCCTGTGGATGTATCGCAAGCGGCTCGGCGCGCCCAGGGCCGGCGAGGCCGCAAGGTCCGTGGTGTTCTTCGTGCACGGCTCCTCCCTGACCTCGCGCATGTTCGACTTCAAGGTGCCAGGCAAGGGCGAATATTCCGCGATGGATGAATTCGCCCGCTACGGCTTCGATTGCTGGACCATGGATCACGAAAATTACGGCAAGTCCGGACGCACGTCGGGCAATTCGGATATCGCAAGCGGCGTGGAGGACCTCAAGGCTGCCGCCGAGGTCGTCACCCGCGAAACCGGACAGACCAAATTCCATTTCATTGGCGAATCCTCCGGCGCGCTGCGCGCGGGCGCCTATGCCATGGTTGCACCCGAGCGGATCGACCGGCTGGTGTTTGCCGCCTTCACCTACAAGGGCGAGGGCTCACCGACGCTTAGGAAGCGCGCCGAGCAGGTCGACTATTACCGCACGCACAATATGCGCCTACGCGATCGCGACATGATCCGCTCGATTGCGACCCGCGACAAGCCGGGCACCAGCGATGTTGACGCCGTCGAGGCGCTGGCCGATGCCGAGCTGCAGTTCGGTGACCAGATTCCGACCGGGACCTATCTCGACATGACCGCCAACCTGCCGGTGGTGGATCCGGAGAAGGTGCTGGCGCCCGTGCTTCTGGTGCGCGGCGAATATGACGGGATCGCCGCCGTCGCCGATCTCGAGGAGTTCTACAACAAGCTGCCGAACGGAGACCGCCAGTTCATCATCCTCCCCGGCACCGCTCATTCGGTGGTGCTTGCGACCAACCGGCAATTGTTCTGGCATGTCACGAGGTCGTTTCTGACCATGCCGACGCCGATTGCGACCTGACGGCCTGAATTTTTTCGAATTCGCCTGTCGGATTCGCGCGTGGGTCGCTCGTCCTTGAATCATCGGGGAACAAAAGAAGGAGCCGCTTGATGTCCAAGGTGTCACCCTGCCTGTGGTACAACGGCGAGGCTGAAGAAGCCGCCAAATTCTACGTATCGCTATTGCCCGGCTCCAAAATCGAGACGGTGCAGCGGAACACCGTCGATAGCCCCGCAGGCAAGGCGGGTTCGGTGCTGGTCGTGGAGTTCACTCTGGCCGGCCAGCGCTTCGTGGCGCTGAACGGTGGTATTCGCATGGAACATACCCATGCCGTTTCCTTCATGATCGATTGCGCTGATCAGGCGGAGGTGGACCGCTTGTGGGACGCGCTGACCGCCAATGGCGGGCAGGCGGACCGTTGCGGCTGGCTTCGCGATCGCTATGGCCTCTCCTGGCAGATCGTTCCGACCGCTTTACCGAAATATCTGGGCGGACCGGATCGGGCGGGCGCCCAGCGCGCCATGCAGGCGATGCTGTCGATGGGCAAGCTCGACATCGAGGGCCTCAGGCGCGCCTACGAGGGCGTCTGAGGTGTCCTGAGGCAATCGCGCCGATGCATGTTCTGCGAGAGTGGAAGGCCGCTCGAACTCTCCTGATATCGGTCGTGATATTCCTCCTTGCGCATCTTGCCTTACTCATCGGCATCGCCACGCCGGAAAAATTCGTGTTCGACGAGGCGCATTACGTGCCGGCGGCGCGGCAGATGCTCGAATCTGCGTCGAGCGAACCGATGCTCAACACGATGCATCCGCCGCTTGCGAAGCAACTCATCGCGCTCTCGATCCGGCTTTTCGGCGACAATTCTTTTGCCTGGCGCTATCCCAGCGCGCTGTTCGGTGCGCTGGCCGTCGTTGCCATCTATCTTTGCGGGCTGGCGCTGTTTGCGAGCCATGGGCCGGCGGTCGCCGCCGCACTCATCGCCTTCTTCAACCAGATGCTGTTCGTGATCGCGCGGACCGCCATGCTGGATATTTTTGCACTCGCCTTCAGCCTGTTTGCCATCGCATGCTTCCTGCGCGGTTTCGGCCAAGCACGGCCGCAACGCCACTTCGCGCTGGCAGGTTTTACCTTCGGCCTTTCGACAGCCTGCAAGTGGAGCGGATTGTTCCCGCTGGCGGTCTGCATCGCCATCGTCGTTACGATTCGTCTGATGCGAGGCTGGCGCGTGCAATTTGCGGATGGCCGTGCCTCGGATTGGTACCGTCCCGACCTCTGGCCGGATTTTCGGTTCCATCATCTTGCGGCGTGCTTCGTGCTCGCACCGGCGATCAGCTATTTTGCCGATTTCATCACGCTGTACGGTCTGTCGCTATCGGACATCATCGCGGCGCAGCGACGCATTTTCAACGACAACACGACAACCGAAATCGCGGGCCATACCTATATGAGCTCATGGCGGTCATGGCCATTTCTGGTGCGCCCGGTCTGGTTCCTGTTCGACAAGGTTGGCGACGACCGCGTCCAAGCGGTGGTTCTATTGGGTAATCCCCTTGTGCTGTGGCCCGCCTTGCCGGCGATCGCGATTTGCCTGCGTGACTGGATCGCGGAGCGGCGCGGCGATGCGTTCCTGATCCTGTCGTTTTATTTCGGGACCTGGCTTGTCTGGGCGCTGCTGCCACGCACGCTGGGTTTCCTCTACTACTACCTGCCGCCGGCAAGCCTTGCCTCCCTCGCGCTGGTCTATGCGTTGCGCAGGCGCGGCACGCCAGGCTGGCTGCTGTGGGCCTATGTCGCGATCGCAGGCGCAAGCTTTGTCGCCATGTTGCCGATTTCGGCCGCTTTCGTCGGAACGACGATGCGGACTTTCAGCCGCCTTATCATCTTCCAGAACTGGATTTGATATCGATAGATCAGCCGCCCGTCCCTTGCGCGGCGGGCGGAGCGTCCGCTTCAACCGTCACTTCTGGGCGGTCTTGGTATCCATGTTGACGACCTGAACGCGGCGGTTGATCCCGCTGGTCGGATTCTGCGGATCCTTCAGCTTGGTCTTGCCATAGCCGACGGTGACCAGGTCACCGCTGGCGATGTGATAGTTGTCGACAAGATAGTGCTTGATGGTGTCGGCGCGGCGTTCCGAGAGATCCTGGTTGAAGGCATCGCCGCCGACCGCATCGGTGTGACCGGCGACCACGAAAGTCGATCCCTTCAGGCTTGGATTGGAGAGCGCCTTGCCGAGCTCCTGGACGGCCTGCGTCGAGTTCCTGCTGATCGCGGCCGAATTGTAATCGAACTGGATTTCGAGATCGATATTCGGCTTGTTCGAGGCGATCTCGGCAATCTCCTCGCGCTCATCGAGTGTGAGCGAGCGCGTCCTGCGATTGCGGACGCTCGCAATGAAACTCTCCTGCCTGGCCTTCGCAGCGGGATCGACCTGCGGGTCGAGTGCCGACAGACTGCGGGTCAGCGGCTTCGGTTGCAGAGCACGAATGATTTGATCCGCCGAAACGGTATTGTCGGCGGCAAATGCCAGGCCCGCGGTCATCGAGAGCGCGGCGCAGGCTGTCATCGCCCTCAGTGCTGAAAACCTCGCGAAGCTGGTCATCGTCGTAGTCCTCACTGTTCCATGCCTGCTGGCGATTTTGATGTTGCGAGGATAGGACGGGTTCAAGCGCTTGGATGTGACGCAGGTCACAGGGGAAAATTCATTGAAACTTCGGAAAGTGGGCACTAGTGCCGAACTCAGGACAACAAAACGGCCAGATGCACACTTAACACTGCACGCGAACAACAAACGGAACAAGAAAAGCCAAGAAAAACAAAGCAGGGGCCGTGATTCCGAAAGTCAAGCGACAGAACGAGTACCATCAGGGCTACAGGACCGGCACGCCGGAACGGATAGTGACCGCGAGTTCGATGTCCATCCTGGTCGGCGCGGCCATGATCGCCGCAGCTATCCTTCTCTCGACGTTGATCTCGGCGCTTGGAAACCGCTATGTCGGCCTCGAGGGTCCGAACGAGGAAAACGCCTGGTTGATCGACCGTCTCACCGGCCGCGTTTACCGCTGCGAGGCGTCCCAACGCGGCCGGGCCTCCTGCGATGCGGATATCGCCACCGGCTCTATCGTCGAGCACCCGAAGCCTTGATCCGGATCCATACCGGGGTGGCACGGGGACGATGACTCTTCTTCTCGCGAACCGTTATACGCTTCGCTCGAAAACGCTATTGCTTGATGGAATCGCGGCAAGAAGGTAGCGAAGGTCGAAATTACTCCACCCGACCGCCGCGCGATGTCGTCTCCCGGAAAACCCTACTCCTTAAGCAAGCGCGAAGCCCGGCGCCTCTGGATTGGCGCCCAGCGCCTCGATGTTGCCTCGCCGTTCGGCGCGGGGCCGCAAGCGGTGGCGGATGCGGTCGCCCATCTCGGCTACGTGCAGATCGATACCATCAACGTGATCGAACGCTGCCACCATCACATCCTGTGGACGCGGATTCCGGACTATCGGCGCGCGGACCTGCGGCAGGCGCAGAGCGTGGACAAAAGTGTGTTCGAGTACTGGACCCATGCGCTGGCCTATGTGCCGAGCGCGGATTTCCGCTTCTTCGTGTCAGACATGCGGTTGCACCGGCGCGAGGGCCATAAATGGTTCGCTTCGGTCAAGCCCGCGGACACGCGCAAGGTGATGCGGCTGCTGCGGCAGGGCGCGCTGTCCATCCGCGACATCGAGGATGACGTGCTGACTGAAAAGGAACATCTGTGGGCGAGCCGCAAGCCTTCGAAGCGCGCGCTGCAGCTGGCCTTCTATCGCGGCGAGGTGACGATTTCCGAACGCAACGGCATGCTCAAGACCTATCAGCTGATGGGCCGCCATTTCGGTTGGGACAAGCCGCCCAGGGCCGCCTCGACGGGTGAGATCACGGCCTATCTGCTCGACCGCGCGCTGCGTTCGCAAGGCGTGGTGTCGCTCGATTCGATCTGCCACCTCGATGCGCCCCGCAAGAGGGCGGTGCGGCGTCTGATCGAGAGCCGCATGCGGCGCGGAGAACTGGTGGCCGTAGCGCTCGAGGGGGCGGGCAAGCAGGAGCATTGGATCGCGCCTGAGGCGGTGGAAAGGAGGGGCGAGGGCGCGAGCGGCCTGGTGCACATCCTCTCTCCCTTCGACCCCCTGATCATCCAGCGCAAGCGGACGCATCTTGTGTTCGACTACGAACACCGGTTCGAGGCTTACGTGCCGAAAGAGAAGCGCAGGTTCGGCTATTTCGCGCTTCCCGTCCTGGTCGGCGAGGACATCGTCGCCGCGCTCGATCTCAAGACCGATCGGAAAAAGGGCAAGCTGCTGCTGCAGAAATGGAACTGGGTGGGCGAGGGCAAGGCCGCAAGGGGTGATCCGCGCAAGGAATTGAAACGCCGCATCGAGGAAGAGCTCGACCGCTTCGAGCGGTTTCAGCTCGCGGAGTGAGGGAGTGGCGGCTCCCTTCCTGAAAGATGCTTCAACTTGGAATAGAGCTTAATTTCAAGGCGCACCCTCCGGCTTTAGAAGCGATGGAGGGGCGATGCTGAAAGGGCGAGACAGCGTGATGCGTCTGGCCCTTTCTTTTTGTAGCGCGCGACAACGGCAAGAAGTTCGCTGGGTAACGGTCCCGACAATCACGAAATTCTGATGAATGATAAATATTGACTTTTATCATTAAACATTCAACACTTCTCACAAGGCTGGGCCAGAGGAGTGTCCGATGTTGGTTCGGTGGATTTTGGCTAGTTATTCCAAGCTATTGGCGGGGGCGTCGCTGGCGCTGATCGCAATTGCCTTGGGGGGCTGTGACGAGACCGTCGCGAAAAAGGCCGAGCCAATGCGCCCGGTCCTGGTTGCCACTGCGCACTACGAGGCAGAGACGCCGGAGCGCAGCTTTGTCGGCACGATCCGCCCAAGGATCGAGGCCGACATGGGATTTCGCGTGCCAGGCAAGGTGGCCAAACGGCTGGTCGAGGTCGGTCAGACCGTCGATGTCGGCCAGCCGCTCGCAACCCTCGATGAAATCGACCTGAAGCTGCAAGCCGAGCAGGCGGTTGCCGAGTTCAACGCCGCAACCGGCGTGCTCGCGCAGGCCGCCGCCGCCGAGACGCGTGCCAAGGACCTGCGGGCCAAGGGCTGGGCAACCGATGCCACGCTCGATTCCGCGAAGGCTGCGGCCGACGAGGCCCGCGCGCGGCTCAATCGCGCCGAACGTTCGGTCGAACTGACCAGGAACTCGCTGTCTTATGCCACGCTCGAGGCCGATGGGCGCGGCGTCGTCACCGCAACGCTGGTCGAGCCGGGCCAGGTCGTGGCAGCCGGGCAGACCGCCATTCGCGTCGCGCGCTTTGCGGAGAAGGAAGCCGTGGTCGCAATCCCCGAAACGCTGATCGCGCGCGCCAAGAGTGGCACCGCCACCGTGACATTGTGGTCGGAGCCCGACCGGAAATATGCGGCGCGCCTGCGCGAAATCTCGCCAAGTGCGGACCCCGCAACGCGCACCTATCTCGCAAAATTCTCGTTGCCCGGTGCCGGCGACAACGTCTCGCTCGGCATGACCGCGACGCTGACACTTGCCGATCCCGTGACTGATCGCGTCGCGCGGCTGCCGCTGTCGGCGCTGTTCGATCAGGGCGGCAAGCCGTCCTTCTATGTCGTTGACGACAAAGGCGACGTGACGCTGCAGCCCGTTCAAGTGAAGTCTTACGAGAGCAACGCCGTCGTCATTACCGCAGGTGTCGATGAAGGCGCCAGGATCGTTGCGCTCGGCGTGCAGAAGATCGACCCCACCCAGAAGGTTCGCGTGGTGTCGTCGCTGACGTTCTAGGTTGTTTCGGAGCTTGCGCCATGACGCGACCGCGTTCCCCGGATGCTGCGCAGCGCGCCACTCTTCCGGCGCGGTGCGCTGCTGATCCGGGGTCCATTGCCCTTGCTTTGGTCCCGGCTCTGCGGTGCAGCGCCAAGAGGCGCTGCGCCGCGTCCGGGACACGTGAGCGGCGATAGCTTCGCTCCGCTCGTAATGACAGTTCGAAATTGGAGGTCGACATGAAACGCTTCAATCTGTCCGCCTGGGCCGTCAGCCATCCCGCGCTTGTGCTGTTCCTGGTGGTGGCGCTCGGCGTCGCCGGTTTTTTCTCCTATTCGAAGCTCGGCCGCGCCGAGGATCCGTTCTTCACGGTCAAGGTGGTCAATGTTTCCGTGATGTGGCCGGGCGCGACCGCAGCCGAGATGCAGACCCAGGTCGCCGACCCCATCGAAAAGAAACTGCAGGAACTGCCCTATTTCGAGAAGGTGCAGACCTATTCGAAGCCGGCGTTTGCAGCGATGCAGGTCACCTTCCGTGACTCCACGCCGCCCAAGGACGTGCCGTACCTGTTCTATCTCCTGCGCAAGAAACTGGTCGACGTTCAGGACCAGTTGCCACAGGGTATCCTCGGACCCGTCGTCAACGACGAATTTTCCGACGTCGATGCCATTCTTTACATGATGACAGGCGATGGCGCCGACTACGCGCAGCTGAAGAAGGCCGCCGAGGGTCTCCGCCAGCGGCTTCTGAAGGTTGCCGGCGTCACCAAGGTCGACCTCTACGGCATCCAGGACGAGCGCATCTTTGTCGAGTTCAGCCACGCCAAGCTTGCAACGCTCGGGATCACGCCGCAGGCGCTGTTCGACTCGCTTGCCAAGCAGAACAATGTCGTGCCGGCCGGGACGGTCGAGACTTCGTCCCAGCGGGTGCCGTTGCGGGTCACCGGCGCGCTCGATGGCGCGAGAGCGGTGGCGGAGACGCCGGTCGAGAGCAATGGGCGTGTGTTTCGCCTCGGCGATATCGCAACGGTAACCCACGGCTTCGTCGATCCGCCGACCTTCAAGGTGCGGCAGGAAGGCAAGCCCGCGATCGGCATCGGCGTGGTCACCGCCAAGGGCGCCAACATCCTGGAGCTGGGCAAGGATGTCACCGCCGCCACCGGTGAGTTCATGAAGGCGGTGCCGCAGGGCATCAATGTCGACCTGATTGCCGACCAGCCGAAGGTCGTCGAGCACGCCATCGGTGAGTTCATCCATTCCTTCGTCGAGGCGCTTGCCATCGTACTGTTCGTCTCCTTCATCGCGCTCGGCTGGCGCACCGGAATCGTGGTCGCGGCGTCCGTGCCGCTCGTGCTCGCGATCGTCTTCATCGTGATGGATGCGATGGGGTTAGATCTGCATCGCATCACGCTGGGCGCGCTGATCATCGCGCTCGGCCTTCTGGTCGACGACGCCATCATCGCGGTCGAGATGATGGTGGTGAAGATGGAGCAGGGCTGGGACCGCATCAAGGCTGCGTCCTTTGCCTGGGAATCCACCGCGTTTCCGATGTTGACGGGCACGCTTGTCACCGCGGCGGGATTTTTGCCGATTGGCTTTGCCAATTCGGCGGTCGGCGAATATGCCGGCGGCATCTTCTGGGTCGTGGCGATCGCGCTGGTCGCCTCCTGGTTCGTGGCTGTGATCTTCACGCCCTATATCGGCGTCAAGCTTTTGCCCGACATCAAGGTCCACCAGAACCGTGATCCGCACGCGATCTACGAGACGCGCATCTACCGCAGGCTACGTTCGGTGATCCAGTGGTGCGTCGATCATCGTGTCACCACGGTCGCGGCAACTGTCGGCGTCTTCGTCGCTTCGGTCGCAGCCTTCGGCCATGTGCAGCAGCAGTTCTTTCCGCTTTCCGAGCGGCCCGAGCTGTTCCTGCAGCTGCGGCTGCCCGAAGGCACCGCCTTCAATGTCACCGAGAAGACAGTGAAGCAGGCGGAAGCGCTGTTGAAGGACGACAACGACATTTCGACCTACACCGCCTATGTCGGCCAGGGCTCGCCGCGTTTCTGGCTCGGCCTCAATCCGCAGCTGCCGAATGAGGCCTTTGCCGAGATCGTGATCGTTGCCAAAGGCGTCGAGGCGCGCGAGCGCGTCAAGGCGAAGATCGAAAATGCGGTCGAGAACGGCGGCTTGCCGGAAGCGCGGGTGCGTGTCGATCGCTTCAATTTCGGCCCGCCGGTTGGCTTCCCCGTGCAGTTCCGCGTGATCGGTCCCGACACCGGGAAAGTGCGCGAGATCGCCTACCAGGTGCGGGACGTCATGAAGGCCAACCCGAACGTCAGGGATCCGCAGCTCGACTGGAACGAGCAGTCGCCTTACCTGAAACTCGTGGTCGATCAGGATCGCGCCCGCGCCATGGGGCTGACGCCGCAGGACGTCTCACAGGCGCTCGCCATGCTGATCTCGGGCGTCCAGGTCACCACCGTGCGCGACGGCATCGAGAAGGTCGGCGTGGTCGCCCGCGCGGTTCCATCGGAGCGGCTCGATCTCGCCCATGTCGGCGATCTCACCGTCACCTCCCGTAACGGGGTTGCCGTGCCGCTGCAGCAAATTGCGAAAATCGAATATTCCCACGAGGAGCCGATCCTGTGGAGGCGCAACCGCGACATGGCAATCACGGTGCGTGCCGATGTCAACGACGGCGTGCAGGCCCCAGACGTCACCAACCAGATCTGGCCGAAGCTTCAGGAAATTCGCGATCGCCTCGAGCCGGCCTACCGGATCGAGGCGGGCGGGGCATTCGAGGAGTCGGCCAAGGGCAATGCCTCGATCTTCGTCCTGTTCCCGGTGATGGCAATCGTCATGCTGACGCTGCTGATGATCCAGCTGCAGAACTTCTCGCGGCTGCTGCTGGTGTTCCTGACGGCGCCGCTCGGCATCGTCGGCGCCTCGCTCGGGCTCAATGTCGCCAACCAGCCGTTCGGTTTTGTCGCGCTGCTCGGCCTGATCGCGCTCGCCGGCATGATCATGCGCAACGCGGTGATCCTCGTCGACCAGATCGAAACCGATGTTGCCCATGGCTTGGCCCGGAAGGAGGCGATCGTGGAGGCCACCGTCCGGCGCGCCCGTCCGGTGGTGCTGACCGCACTTGCCGCGATCCTGGCGATGATCCCACTGTCGCGCTCGGCGTTCTGGGGCCCGATGGCCATCACCATCATGGGCGGTTTGTTTGTTGCAACTTTCCTGACCTTGCTGTACCTGCCCGGCCTTTATGCCCTATGGTTCCGCAACAGCCTGGAGGCGAGCGGCGCGGAGGAGGGAGCCGATCTTGCGCTGCAACATCGCCAGTCCGCGATTCCCCTTGCTGAGGCGGCGGAATAATTGAACATTGAGAGCGACATGACGCTGGTTTCTGAACATATCGAGCCCGGTACCCGAGAACGAATTCTCGAGGTGGCGGAACGATTGTTCCGCCAGATCGGCTACCAGAAGACGACGGTCGCCGACATCGCCAAGGAATTGCGCATGTCGTCGGCCAACGTGTATCGCTTCTTCGATTCGAAGAAGGCGATCAATGAAGGCGTCGCGCGCGCCCTGATGGGCGAGGTCGAGGACGCGTTGACTGCCATTGTGGTGAGGCCCGGATCGGCGGCAGAACGTCTGCGCGAACTCCTGAGGACCGTCCATCGCATGAACTCGGAACGCTTTGTCGGCGATTCCAAGCTGCACGAGATGGTTGAGGTCGCAATGGAGGAGAGCTGGGACGTCTGCGTTGCTCATGTCCGGCGCATCACCGAGGCGATTGGCGGCGTGATCGCACAAGGGGCGGCCGCCGGCGAATTCGCGGTTGCGGACGTGCCGCTGGCGGCACTATGTACCTGTCACGCGATGATCGGTTTTTTCCACCCCCAGATGATCGCGCAGGCCCGCGACAAGCCGGGACCCGCAATCGACCAGATGATCGACTTCGTGCTCGCGGCGCTTGGTTTCCGCAAAAAGAGCTAGGCGTTTTGAAACAGGAAGAGGCGGGAAGATAGATGGACGCGAGAAGCCCCAAAGACCTGCACTTCTACGAGCCGAGGAACGGCCACGGCCTCAAGCATGATCCGTTCAATGCCATCGTGGCGCCGCGCCCGATCGGCTGGATCTCGTCGCGGGGCGCCGGCGGCAACGTCAATCTCGCTCCCTACAGCTTCTTCAACGCGTTCTGCTACAAGCCGCCGATCGTCGGCTTCTCCTCCACCTCAAGGAAGGACAGCGTCCAGAACATCGAGGAGACCGGCGAGTTCGTCTGGAATCTCGCGACCATGAATCTCGCGAAACAAATGAATGCGACCGCCGCGCATGTCGCGCGCAACGTCAGCGAATTCGAGATTGCGGGACTGACCCCCGAGCCGTGCAGGCTGGTCAATGTGCCGCGGGTGGCGGAAAGCCCGGTCTCCTTCGAATGCAAACTGTGCGAGGTGATCCAGCTCAAGGGCGCGGACGGCACAAGAGCGGAGGCTTGGCTGACGCTCGGCGAAGTGGTCGCCATTCATATCGACAAGACCATGATCAAGGATGGCGTCTACCAGACCGCGCTGGCGCAGCCGATTGTGCGGGCGGGGCGAAAGGGCGACTATTTCGTGATCCGCGAAGATGCCATCTTCGAAATGACCCGGCCGGATTAGTGGACTAGCACCTTTCAGTGAAAGGTGTAGTTCACGCCTGCACGAACGATGTTATCCCGAACGTCACTTGTCAGCGCGAAAGTGTGCCGCGTAATGGGGTCAAACACGGAGTCAGTGTAGCTCCCAAGGTCCATGTAGAGATATTCGACCTTCACACTCCAATTGCCCGCGAACCGCGTCTCAAAGCCTGCGCCGATCACATATCCGCTCAGGTTGAAATTTGCGCTTCCTGCCACGTCGGTGGGCGTGAAAACGCGGAAATCGTTGTGAACCCGTCCCCAGGCACCACCGCCCGTCAGGTACAATAGCCAGTCGCCCGTGACGTAACCGATGCGTCCTCGCGCAGTCGCAAACCAACTCAGATTCTGTTCTTCGGTGAAATAAAACGCAGTGCCGGGGCGGCTGCAACCGGCGCCAAAACAGTTGGAGGCCCTTTGATTCGTCCCCTGGATGTCTCCTTCGAAGCCGACCAACCAGTTCGGCGCGAATTGATAATTAAAGCCGGCCTGACCGCCGCCAACGACGCCATTGGGTGACAGATCAAAGGAGGCAATCTGCACGCCTGTAGTGGCATCCATCTCTGTGGTCGGATCCCGCCCAAACGAATAACCAACGTTTGCGCCCACGTAAAAGCCGGTCCAGGTGAATGGTAACAGTGGCGCGACGATGGGAGCCTTCACCGGCAAATCGGCCGCATTGGCATTGGTTAGCCCAGCTGCCAAAACCAATCCCATAAACAAAAATCTTTTCATGATTGCCCCAATGCGCGCCCCGGAAAGCAAGCAAACTAAAGTAGTCCCGGTCGGTTTGCTGTAGCCATCCCCCAACAGTCGAAGCCATAGCGAACCTGGCTCCCAAGACGGGATGCTGAATGCTAGAATATTATTGCACTGCAGCTCTCTTCATCTCTGTTCGTGGGATTTCCTGCCGGCAGGCGCTCGGAACCGGCCAGGCACGTCCTTTGTTACCGCTTAACATTCAATTTCGTTGCATTTTCGCTGTAAAGCGCCACCTTTCTCTTCATGCATTCCGTTACAGTCGAACTGCAAGGTCTACTCCAGTGAAATTGCGCAAGCGTTCGCCAACCATGAGGAGATCGCCATGAGCTTCCGCCGCGACTTCGTCTCCAAACCGATCTTTTCGTGGGCGCGCAACGTGTTGCCGCCGATGTCGGATACCGAACGCGAAGCGCTCGAGGCCGGCGACGTCTGGTGGGACGCCGATCTCTTCACCGGCAATCCCGATTGGTCGAAGCTGTTGAGCCAGCCGCCCGCTACGCTGACCGATGAGGAAAGGGCGTTCCTCAATGGCCCCCTCGACGAGCTCTGCGCCATGCTCGACGAATGGAAGATCAACTGGGAATGGCGCGATCTGCCGCCCGAGGTTTGGGATTTCATCAAGCGCAAGAAATTCTTTGGCATGATAATCCCGAAGGAATTCGGCGGGCTCGGCTTCTCGCCCTACGCGCATTCCGAGGTCGTAAGGAAGCTTTCCACGCGTTCGATTACCGCCGCCGTCACCGTGATGGTGCCGAATTCGCTCGGACCGGGCGAACTGTTGATGCGCTTCGGCACTAGGGAGCAACAGGAAAAGTGGCTGCCCAGGCTTGCCGACGGACGCGACATTCCCTGCTTCGGCCTCACCAGTCCGGAAGCCGGCTCGGACGCCGCCTCGATGATCGACAGCGGAATCATCTGCAAGGGCAGTTTCGAAGGACGCGAGGTGCTGGGCTTGAGGCTCAACTGGCACAAGCGCTACATCACGCTCGGACCCGTGGCGACGCTGCTCGGCCTCGCCTTCAAGGCCTTTGATCCCGACCATCTCGTGGGCGATGAGGAAGAGCTCGGCATCACGGTCGCACTGATCCCGACCCATTTGCCCGGCGTGCAGATCGGTCATCGCCACCTGCCGGCAATGCAGGTGTTCCAGAACGGCCCGAACTGGGGCCGCGACGTCTTCATCCCGCTCGAATATATCATCGGCGGCAGGGAGCGACTGGGCCAGGGCTGGAAGATGCTGATGACGGCGCTCGCCGCCGGTCGGGGCATTTCGCTGCCGTCGCTGTCGGCGGCGGGTGCCGCCTACGCCGCGCGCACCACCGGCGCCTATGCGCGGATCCGCGAGCAGTTCGGCATTGCGATCGGCAAGTTCGAGGGCATCGAGGAGCCTTTGGCGCGCATCGCCGCCACCGCCTATCTGCTCGACGCCGCACGGCGGCTGACCTGCTCTGCGCTCAACCAGGGGCACCATCCCGCGGTTATCTCGGGCATCATGAAGCTGCAGGCGACCGAGCGGATGCGGATCGCAATCGACGATGCGATGGACATCCATGGCGGCAAGGCGGTTATCGACGGGCCGCAGAACTATCTGGGCAATCTCTATCGC
>Ga0306920_100001920_pt1 | contig 25924 bp, 22 predicted proteins | sample flu12Cox44000170_FD_204666 | JGI IMG/M metagenome (GOLD analysis project Ga0306920, IMG submission 204666) | Lab enrichment of tropical soil microbial communities from Luquillo Experimental Forest, Puerto Rico - flux4day.12C.oxic.44.000.170 (v2)... | ecosystem: Environmental > Terrestrial >...
GATCGTGACCGGGATGGGCAAATCCGGCCATGTCGCCCGCAAGGTCGCCGCGACCTTGGCCTCGACCGGAACCCCGGCCTTCTTCGTGCACGCCGCGGATGCGAGCCACGGCGACCTCGGCATGATCACCTCCGACGATGTGATGATGGCGCTCTCGTGGTCGGGAGAAACCGAGGAGCTCAAAGATCTCATCACCTATTCGCGGCGATTTCGCATCACCTTGATCGCGGTGACAGTCAATCCCGAGAGCACGCTCGGCAAAGCGGCCGACATCGTGCTTGAGCTGCCGCCGGTTCGCGAAGCCTGTCCGCATAATCTCGCGCCCACGACATCGTCCTTGATGCAGCTCGCGCTCGGTGACGCTCTTGCGATTGCGCTTCTGGAAAGCCGCGGCTTCACGGCGATCGATTTCGGGGTCTTCCATCCACGCGGCAGATTGGGCGCCGCCTTAAAATTCGTTCGCGACGTGATGCATCCCGGCGCCGCCGTGCCGCTCATCGCGCGCGGCGCGCCAATGTCCGAAGCGATCGTGGAAATGTCGGCGAAGGGTTTTGGCTGTGTGGCGGTCACCGAGCCCTCGGGCAAGCTCGCGGGCGTGATCACCGACGGCGATCTGCGCCGCCACATGGGCGCCGACCTGTTGCAAACGCCCGTCGATTCCGTGATGACGGCTTCGCCCAAAACCGTGCGGCCCGATCAGCTAGCCAGCGAAGCGCTGCAGATTCTTAATGCGTCGAAAATCACCGCGCTGATTGTGGTCGACGCCGACCGTCCGGTCGGGATCGTGCACTTTCACGATCTGTTGCGGGCCGGTCTTGCCTGATGCGGCTAATAAAGGCCGCCGTTCACGACACCGGAATCTTGCCCTGTCTCTTCGTCCGGAGTTGGCGCGCGAACCGGCGCCGGGCTTGCGGGCGCAGGCGCAACAGGGGATTGCGGTACGCCGCTTTGAACCGGTGGTGCCGTCGCCGCAGACTGTTGCTTGTCCGGGCTGGCGTCCGGCTTGGACTGACCATGCGCAACGAATTCCGCATAGCCTGTCGTGCCCGGCCGCGGCGGCGCATCGGCGGGCAGCCCGCCGGCCCAATGCGGCCAATGATCGGCAACAAAGCCGCCGCAGCTCGCGAGATTAAGCCCAAATCCGAGCAAAGTTGCCGCTGTAATGAGCCGCTTGGGGGCCATAAGGCTGCCGGATGTCTGGTGCGAGGATCTTTCTATGCCGGTCCATCGGGATGGATAGCATTCGTGGCGGGACTATGGTGCTGAAATCGCATGCGCTTTAACCATTGCTCGACTGGGAAGGCGGCCTGGCGCGCAGTTTTGGCGTTGATGCTGCTCGCGTCCTCGGGATGCACTCAAATCGCTCAGCCGGGCGAGGCCGCGGCGGCGCCGGCCGAACAACCCGCCTATGCTGCGATTGCCGCTAAATATTTTTCCTCAACGATGGCGGATCGGGCCTCATTCGAGGATTTCCAAATTTCAGAATTGCGCTGGGTGCATGGGCTCAAAGGCTGGAGCTGGCTCGCTTGCGTGCATTTCGTGGATCACGGCCATCTACGGACCTATGCGCTGTTTCTGCAGAATGACGCGGTGATCGACGGACGTTACGCGGTTCAATCGGATTCTTGCGGGTCGCAATCCTACACGCCATTCGACATCGTTACGGGCGTGCTCGGCCGGCCGACCGCGCCGCGACCGCCGGCGCTGTATTAGCGGACATCAGTAAGCGCGGCTGACAGCTTTTACTTTACGCCGCTTGCCGCATGGCAAGTGCCTGATCGACCGCGGCTACGACCTGTCCGACCGTCAATTCGTCGAGACATTGGCTATGACTATTGAGCCGGCGCTCGCAGCCTTCCAGCTGGCACGGCAGGCAGGGCAGCGGATTTTGCACGAGCCACACGTTGCTGCGTCGCTGGATTGTGCCGGCCGTTTGCCATGGCGATTCGAGGCCGCCGCAGGGCCAAGGGCCCCACAGCCGCGGATCTGTGGGGCCGTAAAGCGCGACGGTCGGCGCACCGGCGGCTGCGGCCAGGTGTGTAATCGCTGTATCGGGTCCGATATAGACGCGCGCATCACCGATCAGCGCCGTGAGTTCCGGCCAGGAGAGCTTGCCGTCGAGCCGCATCACGCGCGTATCGCGCCACACCGCGTCGAGGTAGTCACGATCGGATGCCGCACCGGTGGCGGCCACGACACAGCCGCGCTCACGCAGCGCTGCGGCGAGCGCAGCCCAGCCCTCGGCCGTCCAGCGCTTGTAAACGAACATCGGCGCGGCATGGATCACCGCGTAGGGATGCGCCGGCGTCAACGGGAATCGCGGCGCCGGCGGCGGACACACGACGTCGCGAAGGGCGGGAATGCCAATCACGTCGGCCAAGCCGAGAATATCGATAACGCGATGCACGCTACGTTCTCGAATGTAGCTGCGGCTAAGCAAGGCGCGCTTGATCGCGCCTGCCAGTCCTTGCGGCTCGACCGGGCCAACGCTGCGGCGGCCGGCAATGACCGCAAAGGCGATCGGCCGATCGCCGGTTTGCGTCGAAACGGCAAGATCGTAGCGGCGGAACAGACGCGCACTCAGCGCCAGCGTGTCGGCGAGGCGCGCACGCGGGGGCATGCTGATGATTTGAGCAAGGTCGGGATTGCCCGCCAATACGCCTTCCGTTCCGGCAAAAACCAGTGCATCGACCCTGGCATGCGGATAAGCGCGCTTGAGACTGCGGATAAGCGGTGTCGTCAGCAATACGTCGCCGAGGCGACGCAATATCACCACGAGTATCCGCGCATCGGGCCCAAGACGAAGCGGTTTCATTGCTGCGCCATCGAGGAATGTGCGGACATTTCGTCCTCCGCGGCAAGCGCGGACAGGCCGCGCAGGGCGGCGACGCGGGTGCTGCGAATGGTCTCGTCGAGGCGGTCGCGATTCACGGACACTTGCGCGCGATCGTTCCACGGGTGCCAAAGATGAAACACGCCGGTGGCAAATCGTCCGTCTTTACGGCGCACGCCGGCGCGCATCAGGCGTACGGCCAGATCGGAATCCTCAAATCCCCAGCCGACAAAGGTGTTATCGAAGCCATCGACACGATCGAGATCGCACCGTGCGACGGCGAAATTGCAGGTCTGGGCGCCGCGCCAACTTTCTTTTTGCAACTTGCGCAACGGACCTAAGGGCAGGCGCATCGCCGGCAGCAAGCGATTGATGCCACCCCGTAACCGCTGGCCCAGGAGAGTGTCGAACGTCCACATGTGCGCTGCGAGTCCTTGCGCCAGAATGGCTGCGGTGAGTTCGCGCGACAACAGGATGCGATTGCCGATCACGAACCAGCCTGGCTGATGCAGGCGTCGGTGGGCGGCGATGAAGTCGGGCCTGGCCAGGCAATCGCCGTCGAGAAAGATGCAAAGCGCACCCTCGCTCGCACGAATGCCGCGGTTGCGGATCTCACCGCCGCGAAAGCCGCGGTGCTCGTGGCGGACATGCTTGAGGGAAATCGAGAGCCGCGGTCTCCAGCTTTCGATAAGGCGGGCGGTCTCGGGGCCTGAACCGTCGTCGGCGACGACAATTTCGAACTTACGGTCCGACTGGGCGGCAAGCGCCCGCAACACCGCATCGAGCGCGTCCTCGCGATTGTAGGTCGTGATGATAACCGAAATGAGAAACGTGCTGCTCACGATTGGCCGCCGGCACATGATGCGGCAATGCTCCGCATTTGCCTAATTCTCCACCGGCTGCTTGACCGGGCGCACCCGCTCGACCACGGCCGTGGTCGAATGGCCGGGCACCAGATCCACCAGGATCACGTCGCCGCCGGCGTTTTCCACCACCTCACGGCCCACTACCTCGTCGCGCGTGTAGTCGGCGCCCTTGACGAGCACTGCGGGCCGTATCCGCTTGATCAATTCCAGCGGCGTGTCTTCGTCGAAGACGACGACGAGATCGATCGCTTCGAGCGCTGCCAGCACTTCGGCGCGGCCCTCCGCCGGATTGATCGGCCGCCCTTTGCCCTTGAGCCGGGTGGTGGACGCATCGCTGTTGAGACCGACCACGAGCCGGTCGCAAGCGGCCCGGGCTTCGGCCAATAACTTGACGTGACCGCGATGCAGAAGATCGAAGCAGCCATTGGTGAATCCGATACGCAGACCATGCTTGCGCCATTCGCGAAGCCGTTCGTCGAGCATCGCCCAGTCAAAGACGATCTTGTCCTCGGGCGCGAGCGAGGCCGAGGGCAGAATGCGGTGGCGCAATTCGGTCAAGGTCACCGTCGCGGTACCGCGCTTGCCGACCACGACCGCAGCCGCTGCGTTGGCGGCCCGCATCGCCGCGTCGAATGGCGCCTTCATGGCCAATAGGACGGCCATAACGGCGGCAACGGTGTCGCCAGCGCCGGAGACATCGCGCACTTTGACTGGATAAGCGGGGATATGGAGCGGGGTGTCGCCGGCGACCTGGAGGGTCATGCCCTCTTCGCTGCGCGTGACCAGGACAGCATCGCTGTCGACGATCCGGGCGAGCTCGGCCGCGGCTTTGGCGATTTCAGCCTCCGTGGCGACCGGGCGATGCACGGCGGTGCCAAGCTCCTGCCGGTTGGGGGTAATCAGCGTCGCGCCACGGTAGATGCTGTAATCGTGGCTCTTCGGGTCGACGACCACCGGCTTGCCCAGCTGCCGGGCGCGGTCAATGATCGCGCGGATGACGCGCGGCGTCAGCACGCCCTTGGCATAATCGGACAGCACAACCGCGCCGCATCGCGGCAGCGCCGCTTCGGCATGAGCAATCACCGCCGTTTCGCTGGCTGCGGTCGCGGGCCGGGCGGTTTCCCAATCGGCGCGGATGAGATGCGCCGAATGATGCTCGGAGACGAAGCGTACCTTGCGCGTGGTGTGGCGGCCGTCTTCGATGACAAGATGTGGAATGACCGAGCCATTGAGCTTGGCGAATGCTTCGGACAAAGTGCGCGCCGCGTCGTCTTTTCCGATCAGCCCGACGAATACGCAGCGCGCACCAAGCGCGCCGATATTGCGCGCGACATTGCCGGCGCCGCCGATTTCGATTTCGCTGCGCGCTACGGCAAGCACCGGAGTTGGCGCTTCGGGCGAAATCCGGCTCACCTCGCCGTAAACGAAATCATCGAGCATGAGGTCGCCGACGCAGAGCACGGTCTGCTTCGGTACAAGCTTCAGCGCTTCATCAAAATCGAACATCTTTCTTGCCGTCGAGCCTTGAACCCCTTGGACCCATTGGACCCCCGCGACCGTGCTCAGCGATGGCGATCGGAACGATCGAGATAACAGTCGACGTAGCGTTTCACCGCTGTTTCGAGGGACGTAAAATCCGCATTATAGCCGGCGCGCCGGAGATTTGCGGTCTCGGCCTGAGTGAAATACTGGTAGCTGTCGCGGATCGAGCCGGGCATGTCGACATATTCGATCGACGGCGCCCGGCCCAGCGCGGCAAACATCGCTTGCATCAGCTCGCGAAAGCTCCGCGCCACGCCAGTGCCGACATTGAAGATACCCGACACCGCCGGTGTCTCCACCAGCCAGCGTACGACCGCGATCGCGTCCTCGACATAGATGAAATCGCGCTTCTGCTCGCCGTCGGCGATGCCGGCGCGATGCGATTTGAACAGCCGGATCGGTTTGCCGGCTTTGGCTTCGTCGAAGCGCTTGGCGACGAGGCTCATCATCTCACCCTTGTGATATTCGTTCGGCCCGAACACGTTGAAGAATTTCAGTCCCGCCCATTGCGGTGGAAGCTTGTCGCCGCGGCGGACCCGCTCGACGACGGCAAGGTCGAACAACTGCTTGCTCCAGCCGTAGAGGTTCATCGGCTTGAGTCGCTTGAGCGCGCCTTCCTTCCAATCGTCGGAATAACCCTCTTGTCCGTCGCCATAGGTCGCGGCCGAGGAGGCATAGATCAACGGGGTCCGCGTCGCCGTACACCAATCGAGCAGGCGCAGCGACAGCCGGAAATTATTTTCCATGACCGCGTCGCCATCGCGAGCGGTGGTCGAGGAGATCGCCCCGAGATGGATGACCGCTTCGAGCTTTCGGCCCTCCAACCATTGCCGCAATTCCGCGGGCGGCACGAAATCGGCAATCTGCCGGCGGGCAAGATTGCGCCATTTATCGTCGCTGCCGAGCAGATCGCTGATCGCGACATCGGCGCGCCCGGCCTCATTGAGGTCGGCGACTACATTCGATCCGATAAATCCGGCCCCGCCGGTGACCAGCAACATTGATACTGCAAGACCGGTTTGATGAATGGATCGGCCCCTCCCGATCGCCGACAAAGCTTTGCCCCAGACTAGCGCCCCGGGCAACTGACGACCGAGAGATTTGTAAAAATGAATTATAATTCATATGATCGACAACTCCCTCTCGCCTGATTTTTCAGCGAAAACTGCGATGCCTCGGGAAATTTATCGAGGTGCCTCGGTCGAAGGAGACCGTCCTAGCGCGCCGACCGTCGAGACGTGTTATCGCTGTGCGTGCGCTGGGAGGAGACCGCTAAACGGTAGCGCCCATTGGCATAATGAATCGCAATACCGGTCAAAACGGCAGCCCCATTCTCGTCGTTCCGTATATGTGGATCGGCGACTTCGTGCGCTGCCATTCCGTCATCAAGCTGTTGAACGCACGCTTTCCGGACCGGCCGGTCGATGTCTTGTCCACCACCTTATGCGCTCCGCTGACCGACTACATGCCGGGATTGCGACAAGCGATCGTCGTCGATCTTCCCCGCAGCCGGATCGCCCTGAAAGACCAGCGCGCGCTGGCGCGGCGGCTCAAGCGCGAAAATTACGGCAGCACGCTGATCATGCCGCGCACCTGGAAATCTGCTTTGGCGCCATTTTTTGCTCGAATCCCGGAACGTATCGGGTTCGTCGGGGAGATGCGGTTCGCGCTGCTCAATGACGTGCGCTACGGCGAGCGAAGACTGCCGCGCATGGTCGATCGCTGCGCGGCCTTGGCGCTGCCGCCGGCCGCCGAACTGCCGCCCGAATGGCCGCTGCCGGAGCTCAAAATCGCGCCGGCGGAAATTGAAAGCTTCCGGCGCGAATGTGGGCTTGCCTTCGATAAAAGACCCGTGGTCGCGCTCGCGCCTGGTGCGGTCGGGCCGTCCAAAAGGTGGCCGGCAAGCGCTTACGCCGCACTGACGCGGCGCCTGATCGCGGAAGGATTTGCGGTCTGGGTGGTCGGCGGGCCGGAAGAAAAGTCGCTCGCCGCTGAGATCATCGGCGACACGACGGCGCGTGATCTTACCGGGCATGACCTGCGCAATGCCATCCTTGCGCTCGCCGCGGCGGCGGTTGCGGTGTCGAACGATTCGGGGCTTCTGCATGTCGCTGCGGCGGCGGGAACTCCGGCAATCGGAATTTTCGGCCCGACCAGCCCCTGGCATTGGGCGCCGTTAAATCCGCTTGCGGCAACGATCGAGACGGAAACTAAAGTCGACTGCCGGCCATGCCATAAGCCGGTCTGCAAACTCGCGCATCATCGCTGCATGCGTGACATTCCGCCGGAGCAATTATTGGCCGCAGTTCGCCAAGCATTCCCGCCGCTTGTTCCCGCCGCATAGAAGCTTCGGAGCATTGGTGCAGGGATATACCAGCGATAGGTCGCAGTGATGGCGGTCCTCGTCACCGGCGGCGCCGGTTATATCGGCAGCCAAATGGTCCACGAATTGCTCGACGCCGGCGAACGCGTCGTGGTGCTCGACGACCTTTCGACGGGATTCCGCTGGGCGGTTCCCGAAAACGTACACTTCGCCGTCGGCGACAGCGGCGACCAGGCGCTTCTCACGCGGCTGTTACGCGAGCACGCCGTCGACGCAGTAATCCATTTTGCCGCCTGCATCGTGGTGCCGGATTCGGTGCGCGATCCGCTGCGCTACTATCGCAACAATACTGCCAATTCCCGCGCCCTGATCGAAGCGGCCATCCAATGCGAGGTCCGGCATTTCATCTTTTCCTCGACCGCGGCGGTGTATGGCAGTCCGGCGGCGGTTCCGGTCGACGAAGATGCCCCGACCCAACCGATTTCGCCGTACGGTTGGTCGAAGCTGATGACGGAGATCATGCTCCGGGACACAAGCCACGCCCATTCGCGCAATCCTCATGCGCGCAACGATGGGTTCAATCACGTGATCTTGCGTTACTTCAATGTTGCAGGCGCCGACCCGCACGGCCGCGCCGGCCAGTCGAGCGCCGCCGCAACCCACTTGATCAAAGTCGCTGCAGAAACCGCGCTGGGATTGCGCCCAAAAGTGGAAATTTTTGGCACCACGTACCCAACCCCGGATGGGACTTGCATTCGCGACTACATTCACGTCAGCGATCTTGTCGCCGCACACGCGTTGGCATTGCGCCACCTCCGGGCCGGCGGAGCGTCGTTGACACTCAATTGCGGTTATGGTCACGGTTTTTCGGTTCGCGAGGTGATTGAAACGGTCAAGCGCGTCGCGGGAAACAATTTCGCGGTGGAAGATGCTCCGGCCCGGCAGGGCGACCCCGCTTGCATCGTGGCAGGGAGCCAACGCATACGCGACATACTGCATTGGCAACCGCGGTTTGACGATCTGTCGACCATTGTCGCCCACGCGCTGGAGTGGGAACGTCAGCTCATGACGCGGTTCCCCCGCGGCAGGCACAAAGGCGACTTCGCTGAAATTCCCTTGAAAACTCCACACTATCCGGGCATGCAACGCTAGACTGCGCACTATCGCCGCAACGGGGGTAGGATTGGGGATGACAACCGGCGTGACCGAAGCATCGGAGCGCTATTCGACCTATGCGCTCGTGCGCCGTCTTCTGCTTGACGAAGCGCTTCGCTATTGGCCGCGCTACGCGTTGGCTTTCCTGCTAATGGGAATTACCGCCGCAGCCACCGCGCTCACCGCCTATCTTCTCGGCACGATGACCAATGAAGCTTATGTCAAGCACAATTTCCACGGCATCGTCGTCATTGGCGTGATCGCAATCGCGATCTTCGCGGTCAAGGGATTTGCCACCTACGGCTCCGCTGTCATGCTGTCATGGATTGGCAACAGCATCATTGCTGGCAACCAGCGGCGCCTGTTCGACAGGCTCTTGCAGCAAGACATCGGATTTTTTGCCGATCGCCACTCGTCCGAATTCATCGCGCGGCTGACCACCGGCGCGGCCGCCGTCAGCCAGGTGATCAATCTCCTGATCACTGCCATCGGCCGCGATCTGATGTCGCTGATTGGCCTGACGATCGTCATGGTTGTTCAAGATCCGATCATGGCCCTGATCGGCTTTGTGATGGCGCCGCCCGCCCTAATCATCCTGCGCAAGCTCATTCGCCGCGTGCGCAACATCGCGCGCATGCAATTTACCGGGGGCACCCGGATCATCGAGACCATGCAGGAGGCATTGCAGGGCTTGCGCATGGTCAAGGCATTTGCGCTGGAAGACGAGATGCGGCGCCGGCTGGATCGCAGCGTCGCCGACGTGCAGCACGAGTCCAACAAGATGTCGCGAGTCTCCAACCGCGCCAGCCCTTTGATGGAAATGCTCGGCGGCTTTGCAATCGCACTTGCCACCATCTACGGCGGCTACCGCGTCATCGAGACCGGCGCGACACCGGGCGCATTCGTCTCGTTCCTGGCGGCGTTTCTGCTCGCCTATGAGCCGGCGAAGCGGCTCGCGCGCCTCAACATCGATCTCAATAACAATCTCGTCGGCGTGCGCGTTCTCTATGAGATCATCGACAGCCCGGCTGGCGAGCCGAACGATGATAGTCTGCCGCCGCTCAAGCTGACTAAAGCGCGCATCGAATTTGCGGACGTGAATTTCGCTTATCGCGATCATGTGCCGGTCTTACGCGCCATGAGCTTCGTCGCGGAGCCGGGCAAGGTCACTGCGCTGGTGGGACCGTCTGGCGGCGGCAAGACAACCGTGCTGAACCTGTTGTTGCGCTTTTACGATACCGGCAGCGGCCGTGTGCTGATCGACGGCCAAAACATTGCCGCGGTTTCTCGCGGCTCGCTGCGCGGGTCGATCGCTTATGTCGGCCAAATTGTCCACCTGTTCCGCGGCACCATTCGCGAGAACATAGCGTTCGGCAAACTCGGCGCGTCGGATGCCGAGATCATCGCCGCGGCGAAAGCCGCGCACGCTCACGATTTCATCATGAGCTTTCCGGCCGGTTACGACACGCCGGTCGGTGAACAGGGCTTGCAGCTTTCCGGTGGCCAGCGCCAGCGCATCGCGATTGCGCGGGCGCTGATTAAGAATTGTCCGATCATATTGCTCGACGAAGCGACCGCGGCGCTGGACTCAGAGTCGGAGCGGCATGTCCAGGAGGCGCTGACCGAACTGTGCAAGGGCCGCACCACGCTGATGATTGCGCACCGGCTGTCCACCATCATGCATGCCGACAGCATTCTTGTGGTCGAGAATGGCGTCGTGGTTGAAGCCGGCCGCCACGAAGAGCTGCTGCGCAAGGGACGCCGCTACGCCTCGTTCTACCGGCTGCAGCTCAAGGAGCAGTCGCCGCCGCTTGCGGAGCCGGAACCGATCGCGGCCTCCTCGCTCTGAGGCCGTTCCACAGTTCGATTGACGGCGCGGCGACAGCGCTATAAGCGGAGCCTTTATTCCGCCAATTGTCCCGATCTTCACCTTGAACACAGAGCAATGAGCACCGACAGCAAGACCTATGTCATTCCGCAACCGCCGCAGGCGGCGATCCCTGTCGCCGGCGCCGGCAAATATTTTCCGGTCCGGCGGCTATGGTGCGTCGGCCGCAACTACATCGAACACATCAAGGAGATGGGACAGGACGTCCGCGAGCCGCCGTTCTTCTTCGCCAAGCCGGCCGACGCCATCGTTCCGGACGGCGGTACCGTGCCCTATCCATCGCTGACAAAAGATATGCATCATGAGGTCGAGCTGGTGGTGGCGCTGAAAAGCGGTGGTCGCGACATCAAGACCGAAAAGGCGCTGGACTGCATCTACGGCTACGGCGTCGGCATCGATCTCACCCGGCGCGATTTGCAGATCGCCTCGCGCAACATCAAACGGCCCTGGGAAATCGGTAAAGCCTTTGACTATTCGGCGCCCTGCGGGCCGCTGCGCGCCGCTGCGGAAATCGGCCACCCCGAAAAGGGCCGCATCATGCTCAAGGTCAATGGCGAGGTGCGCCAGGACGGCAACCTCGACCAGATGATCTGGAAAGTGCCCGAGGTCATTTCGAAACTGTCAGAAATGGTTGAGTTGGCCGCGGGTGACATCATCATGACCGGCACGCCGTCAGGCGTCGCCGCAACGGTGGCCGGCGACAAGATCGAATGCGAGATCGAGCGTGTCGGCACGTTGCGAGTGGCCATCGGCCCGCCGCTGAAATAATTTGCGTCAAAACACTGTCATATTGCGCCAAATCCGGCGGCGGGACCGCGATGGAACCTGGAACCCCAATTGCGCGTTAAACGAGCGCTTGAATTCGGGACAGGAGAGTTCCATGGGCGCCGCTACCCGCATAACACTGCGCGTAAAGCCGCCACTCGCGCTCGGCGATGTGACCATGGTGCCCGCCCCGCTCAGCGGCCGATCGGAGGCCGAGATGGCTCGCGCCATGGCCGCGGCCCTCGCCGACGATGAATCGACCACGGCGGCCGACGTGTACCACCGCGTCCGGCAGGCTTTCCCGTTTGCACCCTTGAGCGCACGGGTCGGGGCCATCGCCATGTTGATGGACAGGATCCGCCGGCCGGTCACCTGAACGGCGCGCATCACAGTCCAAGATAGGCGCTCCTGACCCGATCGTCGGCCAGCAATTCGGCACCCGCGCCGCTCAAAGTCACCCGCCCGTTTTCCAAAACATAAGCGCGGCTGGCCAGCTTCAGTGACAGCGCGACATTTTGCTCGACCAACAGGCAAGTGACGCCGTCGCGATTGAGGTCGCGGATGGTGTCCAGCAATCGATGAATGATCGCCGGAGCGAGTCCGAGCGACGGCTCGTCGAACATGATGAGCTGCGGCGCACCCATCAGACAACGGGCGACCGCCAGCATTTGCTGCTCGCCGCCCGATAACGTACCGGCCGGCTGACGCAGGCGCTCGGCCAGCACCGGAAACAGCGCCAGCACCCGTTCTCGGTTTTTGGCGCGACCGGGACGCGCGCGCGGCAGCATGGCCCCAATGTCGAGATTTTCGTCGACCGTCAAAGTCGGAAAGATCTGGCGGCCTTCGGCAACTTGCCCGATGCCGAGATTGCAGATGCGGTGGCTCGGCCAGCCCAGGATGTTTTCGCCGCGAAATACCACCCGGCCGCTGGCCGCTCGGTTCATCCCGGCGAGTGCGCGAATGAGCGTCGTCTTGCCGGCGCCGTTGGCGCCGACAATCGCGACGATGGCGCCATCGTCCACATCGAGCGACACGCCATCGAGCGCCTGCACATCGCCATAAAAGACATCGAGCTGTTCGACTTGGAGCATCAAGCTAGTGGTCCGATTCTAACGTTCGCGTCCGGGTTCGGCGAGCTCTCATGGTCAAATGCGCTCCACTAGCTCCGCACCGAGATAGGACCGCACCACGGCAGGATCACGGACAATCGCTTCGGGCTTGCCTTGCGCAATCACAATCCCATGATCGAGGACCAATACGTTCGAAGCGAGCGCCATGACGGCGCGCATGACGTGTTCGATCAAAACAATGGTCAATCCGCTGTCGCGGTTCAGCGTCCGCAAGATCGCAACCATGCGGTCGCTTTCTGTCGGGCGCAATCCGGCCATGACTTCATCGAGCAGCAACAGCTTCGGTTCGGTCGCGAGAGCCCGAGCGACCTCAAGGCGCTTTCGGTCCGGCAGCGTCAGCGTGGCGGCAATGCGATTGCGCTGGTCAAAAAGGTCGAGGCGGCGAAGCAGGTCGCGCGCGCGGGTGCGGGCCTTCGCGACATCGCGATTGTGCAGTAGCGCGCCGACGATAACGTTGTCTTCTACGGTCAAAGCGGGGAACGGGCGCACGATCTGAAAGGTGCGACCAATCCCGCGCCGGCAAATTGCGTCGGCAGGCAAACCGCCAATTGGCTCGCCGGCAAAGCTGATCGAACCTGCATCGGGCGTCGCCGCGCCGGCGATCAAGTTGAACAGCGTGGTCTTGCCGGCGCCATTGGGCCCGATGATCGCGAACAACTCCCCGGCCGCGACATCGAAGCTGACGGCATCCACGGCAACAAGGCCGCGAAACCGCTTGCTCACATTATGGAGCGAAAGCAGCGCAGTCATCGCCGCCGCTCCTCCAGGCCGGTCAGCCGCGCCAGCCAGGGCCATACGCCGTCGGGCAAGGCGACGACGACCAGCAGCAGACAAACGCCGTAAAAAACCTGCTTCGCGCCCGGCAGGTCGAAGCCCAAGGCCACCAGCGCGGTATTGAGCGCTTCGGCGAGGCCGGTGAGCACGAAGGCGCCAAGGATTGGGCCGAACAATGTGCCGATACCGCCGATGATCGGTCCGAGAATCATCTCGATCGATCGGGAGATATTGAAGACCTGCTCCGGGAACAGGTTGTTGTAGAAAAATGCATAGAACACGCCGGCAAAGGACGTGATGACCGCGGAGATCATCACCGCGGCCATCTTGTAGCGGAAACTATCGATCCCGACGGCGCGCGCCGCCTGTTCGTCTTCGCGGATCGCTAGCCAACAATAACCGACGCTGCTTTTCAATAACGCACGGCAGAGCACAAAGACGAGTGCCGCGGCGGCGAGGATCACATAATAAAACATCGTCGGACTGCCGCGCAGATGCCAGAGATCGTTGTGCGCATATTGCGCGACCGGCAGGAACAACCCCGCCGAGGCATTGACGAAGTCGAGGTGGTCGAAGCCGATGCGTGCAAATTCGGCAAAGGCAATCGTCAATATCGCAAAATAAACGCCGGCGACTCGGAAGCGAAACGCAAGAAATCCAATCGTCGCGCCGCAGCCGGCGGCCACAGGGACGGCCGCGACAAATCCAAGCCACGGCGCGATGCCGAACCGAGCGAACAGCACCGCGGTAATATAGCCGCCGAGGCCGGCATAGATCGCGTGCCCAAGCGATAGCTGACCGGCAAATCCCATCATGATGTTCCAGGCCTGACCGGTAAAAGCGAAGTAGAGGACGACGATCAACACGGTCAGCAGGTAATCGTTGATGAACCACGGCGCGACCAAAAGAAGCGCGAACAAAACAGCGAGCAAAATCAGCGCGCGAGCCGGAACGTCGGCTAATAACGACGCGGTCAGGCGCGTGAAATAAGCGGCGACGCGGGCGGCGGTCTTGGCAGCCATCAGATCGATCTTCTGCCGAGAATTCCCTGCGGACGAAACAACAGCACCAGAACGAGAATGGCGAAGGCGAACATGCTCTTGGCGGAAGGCGTGAACAGAAGTCCGGCCAAGGCTTCGGTCACGCCGATCAAGAGGCCGCCCAGCAATGCGCCCGCCATCGAACCAAGCCCGCCGGTAATGACAATGACGAAGGCAAGCAGCGTATATGTCGGGCCGATGATCGGCGTAACGTCGACGATCAAAGTCATCATGACGCCGGCAGCGCCGACGCAGGCGGCGCCAATGCCGAAAGTCAGCGCATAGAGCCGCTTGACATCGAGGCCGACCACGAGCGCGCCGGTGTAATTATCGGCGCAGGCGCGTATCGCCTTGCCGAGCGGCGCAAAGCGGAAAAATACGAACAGCAGCGCGGCAACAACGATCGCGGCCGCGCCGGCATAGAGCTTGGTTGCATCGACGATCAGCGCGCCGAGTTGGAAACTGTCGAAGGCATAGGAGGTCTGTACGGTGCGCGCGTCCGGACCGAATACGATCAGAAGTGCGTTGACGATGATGAGAGCGAGCGCAACTAAAAGTAAAAACTGACTATGCTCGGGGCGATTGATGAAGGAATTGATCAAGCCGGCCTGGAGCGCATAACCAAACACGAACAGGACCGCCGCGATCGGCACCAGCATGATCAGAGGATCGAGGTGCAAGCCCGAGAATAGCAGCACCGTCAAATACATTGCGATCGACATCATTTCGCCGTGCGCGAAATTGACCACCCGCACGACGCCAAAGATGACGGAAAGGCCGAGCGCCATCAGGCCATAGACCAGGCCCGTCAAAATTCCAGCAATGGTTACGTTCAGGTAGACATCGATCGGCACCGCGCCACCTCAGGCGCGGTTCTGGTAGGACGCCATGGGCCATTCCGGCTTTGCATTCGCCGCGCCTTTCGGCGCCAAGGTCACGAGCTTGCTGCTGCGGTTCTGGATCGTGCCGCATTTGAGCTTGTCGTTCTGACCCTTGGCGTTGAACTGGATGCCGGGACCAATGCTGACATTGTCGGTGATATTGGTAGTGCGAATGGCATCGGCCAACGCCTTCGGATCGCTGCTACCGGAGCGCTTATAAGCGTCCGCGGCAGTCAACAGCGCCTCGAATGTATAGACGTGGTTGGTGCTCAGATTGATGCCGGGATAGGCTTTGGCGAGTGCGGCGTCGAGCACCTTGGTGAGTTTCTTGTTGGGATCCTGGAACGGAACTAGGCTGATTGGGCCATCGGACAGCTTGCCAAGCGTCTTGATGTATTGATCCTCGTACCAGCCCGGTCCCATGCTCAACACCGCTTGCGGTGTCCAGCGTTGTTTGACCAGTTCGCGCGTGATCAACATCGCATCGTTAAGCCGGCTAACGACCAGAAGCGCATCGGCATTAGCGCCCTTGGCCTTGGCAACTTCGACAGACAGATCGCGCGCGGTCGGGTCGTAGGCGATCTCATCGACAATCTTGTAGGGCATGTTGAACTTCGGCATCACCGCGTTGATGCCCTTCGACATTGCGGTACCAAACGTGTCGTTGACGTGCATGAAAACGACGGATTTTGGCGCCGCGCCGATGATGTTGAACAACTCCAGTTGATTCTCGAAGGCGCTGCTGAGAATCATCTGCGCGGTAAGGAAATTCCTGAACACGAATTTATAGCCTTGTTCAGTAATGTCCGGCGCGGCGGCGATATTGATGACGAGCGGGATACCCTTTTGTTCGGCGACCTGGGCGATCGCGGTTGTCTGTCCGGAGTCGAATGCGCCGATCAGAAGTTGCGCGCCGTCGTTGATAAGCTTCTCGGCACGCTCGCGAGCAACATCGACGTTTGACTCGGTATCAGCGTTCATCACCGCCAGTTCCGGCAAGTTCAGTGATTTAAGGATGCCGGGCGAGATATCGACGCCGCGCTGGCAGTCCTGCCCAATGCTGGCCTCGAAGCCGGAACGCGGCAACAGAACCCCGACTTTCAAAGGCGCATGACCGCCTGCGCCCTGGGCGCGTACGATGCTGGGCGCGGCCAAACCTGTTGCGCCGGCGACGGCGGTGGCAAGCAAATGACGGCGGCTGAGCCGGATGCGGCGCGACATGGCGATTTCCTCCTTATGTTCGGCAAAATGCTAGAAAATGACCGTGCTCGCGGCAAGCCTTTGGTCAAACAGCTCGATCAAGAGAGTTTGACCTCGATATCAGGCAGCAAGTAATCGCATCACCGCGTCCGCGATTCGCAACAGACGACGGTCCTGGCCATTACGTGCGACCAACATCAGGCCGACCGGCAGGCTTGCCGGGAGCGGCAGCGAAATCGCGCACAGGTCGAAAAAGTTCACCAAACTCGTGTTCCGCAGCAGTGCTGCGTTGCGCACGGCAAAAACCTTCGGATCGTCGACCTCGGCGATGGTCGGCGCAACAATGGTGGCTGTGGGCATGACGAGCAGATCCAGCCCCGCCAGCCGGCCATCCATCGCCGCAACGAGGCGACCGCGTTCGCGCAAGGTTTCGGCGAAGTCCGCTTCGTTCACCGCGCAGCCGCGCTCGATGCGGATGCGAACATTCGGGTCGACATCGCTGCCACGCCGACGCAGCCGGTCACGATGGACCGCGCAGGCCTCGGGCGGGATTACGCCGCCCTTTTCGTTCACCGCGACCCAGTCATCAAGGAGCGGCAGCTGCTCAGGGCTGATATGGGCGCCCCCGCCGTCGAGACGCGCGATAGCAGCCTTGAACGCCGGAGCGACGATATCGTCGAGTCGGTCGAGCAGAAGCCCTTCGGGCAGCCCAAACCGCAAGCCGGCAAGCGTAAGCGGCTCGAGCGGGGCAAATTCTTCACCGGCCATGATCGCGTCTGCTTTGGCGCAATCGGCAACGCTGCCAGCTATCGGTCCGATCGAATCAAGCGTCTTGCTCAGTGGAAAAGCGCCTGCAGTTGGAACGCGCTGGCGGCTTGGCTTGAAGCCGACAAGGCCGCATAGGGCAGCAGGAATCCGCACCGAGCCACCGGTATCGGTGCCGATCGCTATGTCGCACATACCGTCGGCAACGGCGACCGGCGCTCCCGCCGATGAGCCGCCCGGCACGCGGGCGCGATCGCGCGGATTGCCCGGCGTTCCGAAATGCGGGTTGGCGCCGATTCCCGAAAACGCGAACTCGGTCATATTGGTCTTGGCGACGATCGCCGCACCCGCCTGGCGCAGCCGCTGCACGATGACTGCATCCGCCGACGCCGGCGCCGCTTCCTCGGCGAGGATCTTCGAACCTGCCCGGGTTGGTTCGCCGGCAACATCGAAGAGATCCTTGATACTGACAATGGCACCGTCGAGCGGTCCGAGCGAGCGGCCGCGCGCGGCACGTGCGTCCGCCGCAGCGGCCGCCGCTCGCGCGGAGTCGCGATAGACTGTGAGGCAGACGCGCGTCCCCTCGCCTTTCGGATCGGCGATACGGGCCAGCGCTTGTTCGACTCGGTCGCGACAGGACGGCTGCGGCATGATCAGGTGCTCACAATCATAGAGGGCGTGAGGTCTTTCAATGAAGGCGCGCCGATCTGCTGCATCGCGACGCGGAGCTCGGTGCGCAGGATATCCAGTACGCGCTCAACGCCGGCCTGACCGAAGGCTCCGAGCCCCCAGAGGTAGGGCCGGCCGACGGCGACACCTTTGGCGCCCATGGCCAGCGCCTTGACGATGTCGGTGCCGCGGCGGAAGCCGGAATCGATCAGCACCGGCATCTTGCCGGCGACCTCGATGACTTCCGGCAATGTCTCGATCGTCGACCGGCCGGACTCATCGGCGCGCCCGCCGTGATTGGAGACGACGATCGCGTCAATACCGGTTTCGGCGGCGATCTTGGCATCCTCCCAGGCGAGGATTCCTTTTAGAACCATTTTGGTCTTGGACACGTCGCGCAGCCGCTTGATGTAGTCCCACGACATGCTCGGCGATTGAATGTTCTTCAGTCCAGTGAGATCGGCACCTTCGTAGATCGGGTTATTCCGCAGCGAGGCCTGCAGGTTGGAATTGTCATGGCACCCGGAGCATTGCCGGGTGTCGATCGCCTTCATGCGCAAGGCGACTTCCTGGTTACGACCACCGTTGCGATCCACTGTGACGGCAATCGCGATCGAGCCCTGCCGCTCCATGCTCTCGACATGATGCTTGGCGACTTCGAATTTGTCGGTGGCATAGAGTTGCGACCAGATCGGCCGGCCGCGCGCCGCAATAGTGTCGGCGACCGAAGTCGATGCCTGCGTCGACATGATCATGAGGTGGTCGCCGATCTTTGCCGCGCGTGCGACACCCTCCTCGCCATCCACATTGTACGCTCTATTGCCCCCGGTCGGCGCGATGATGATCGGCGTTTCGTATTTTTGTCCGAGTATCTCGGTGCTCATGTCGATTTTGCTGACGTCAACGAGCCGGCGCGGCCTGATTTGATATTTCAGGAAGCCCGCGCGATTGGCGCGTAGCGTCACGTCGTCGTCCACGCCCGAAGCCATGTAGCCGAAATGCGCCGGCGGCACGTTCTTGTGCGCGACGGGCTCGAAATCAAAGATATCCAGCGCTTCCTTCGGGCTTGATATCAGATGGTCGTAGTCGCGCGGCGCCCAGACGAACGGATCGGACGGCACTCCCGGATATGGCTCGCCGGCCAGCGCCGAAATGCTGGTCCCTGCGAATAGCGGGCTCGCGGCAAGAAATTGAATGAAGCGGCGGCGATTGGCGATTTGGGCGGCAGTCAGCGGCATGGCGGGCGCTCCTCCCCAATGTTGTGCGCATCCTATCGGCCGGACGGGCTATCGCACCAGACCTGCATTGCACCAGACCTGATTGCACCAGACCTCCATTGCCGCAGACCTGCCATTGCAAACATGACCGGCAACCTGCCATCATCGGCGCAAACCATTGCAACGGGGAATAACAGGATGCCGAACGGCAAGCCGACAATTGCATTTATCGGATTTGGTGAAGCGGGCCACGCCATTGCTTCCGGTTTGCGCGAAGCCGGTCTCGAGAACATGGTCGCTTGGGATATTCTGTTTCCGAAAGCCGAAGGCACAAAACTCAGAGCGGCCGCCGACGCAGTCGGCGTGCGTGTCGGGCAATCGGCCGCGGAGGCGGTGCGCGAGGCCGAGCTGGTCTTTTCCGCAGTCACCGCGGCATCGAGCGCCGAGGCCGCGGCATCGGTGAAAGCGCATCTGCGCGGCAAACCGTTTTTCCTTGACATCAATTCGGTTTCGCCCGGCCGCAAGCAAGACACCTCGAAAATGCTGGGCCCCGCTGCACGCTACATTGACGTTGCGGTATTGGCGCCGATCTATCCGGCGCGGCATCAGACGCCGCTGCTCATCGCCGGACCGGACAGCCAAGCCTTAACGCCGACACTTGCCGGCCTCGGCATGCGCGCAAGCATCGCCGGCACCGAGATTGGCGCCGCGGCGGCGATCAAGATGGTGCGCAGCGTGATGATCAAGGGCATCGAGGCGCTGACGCTCGAATGTTTTCTCGCCGCGGCACGCGCCGGCGTGGTCGACGAAGTCGCCGCATCGATGCGCAACAATTATCCCGGGCTCGATTGGGGCAAGATCGTGCCCTACAACCTGGAACGGATGGCGGTCCATGGCGAGCGGCGCGCCGCCGAAATGGAGGAAGTGGCCGACACCTTGCGCGAGCTCGGGGTCGAGCCGCTGATGACAAGCGCCACCGTCAAGCGCCAGCGCGAAATGGGCGAAATCGGTCAGCAGCAAACTGTCCGCAGCGTTCTCGACAAAGACCGTATCGCCATGCTCGGAGCCATCAGCGCCGCGGCGCGCGACCGTCATTAACGCCAACACTGCTCAACGGGGCCGGCCCTTGCGGCGTTCGCGTGCGGAGCCGCGCGCGGATCTCGCCATCGCGCGGCGCGGCGCTTTTGCCGGCATGCGGCGCGGCGGCAGGCCGCCGCTCGCCTCCAAGCGCATGCTCCAATATTCCCACGTCCTGGTCACGACATTCGGCAGGGCGCTTAGCGTCCCGGCCAGCTTGATCTCGCCGCGATGCAGCGGCTGCGGCGCGCCAAGCGCAAGCGCGCGCAGCTGATACTCGGCGTTCTGGCACATGAAAATCGCGCGCGCCACAAGCTCTTTCAGGTTTGCGCCGACCACGGTCGCGCCGTGCCGGTTCATCAGCACCGCGGAATGTCGACCAAGCGCGCGGGCGAGCGAGCGTCCTTCCTCGGGCTTGACGACCAGAAGATTGGTGGCGCCGAATTCGTCGTATTGATCCCAGAACGGCGCCTCCTCGCCCATCGCCGCGCCGAGATGAAAAACCGGGACGATCGGTTTGCCAGCGATACAGAACGGCATCACCGCCGGGGCATGATGATGGCACACCGCGAGCACATCGCGGCGCGCGTGATAGATGCAGCCGTGAATGACTCGCTCCGCGTAGAGCAGCGCTTTTGGCGGCCGCACCGGCTCGGAATCGAGCGTAAACTCCAAAATATCGTCGGGTTCGATCAGTAAGGGCGAGCGGGAGCGCGACAGCAAATAGCGATCGGGATTATTTGGATGCCGCAGGCTGACATGGCCGAAAGCATCGAGCACACCTTCATGCGCGAGGATGCGGTTGGCGAGCGCCAATTCCTCGATCGCATTCGTCATTCCATTGATCACGGCTTCCCCCAGTTTACCCTCGAATGGCCGTCGTTTTACGCGGCCAATTGGATCAGGGCGCCAAAACACGCACGTTGAATGCGCGGATCGGCCGATGCAGACCTTTTAGATCAAGCTCGCCGAGCGGTTCGAGCTCGGCGAGCTTTTCCACGGCGACCTGGACCCGGCCGTCGATCAGAATTTGCCCGTCATTGGCGTGCGCGCACAAGCGCGACCCGAGATTGACCACCGTGCCAGTCGCCGAATAGTGGAAGCGCCCCTCATAGCCCACATTTCCCAGGGTCGCATGGCCGGAGGCGATACCGATGCCGAAACCGAGCTCGTGGCCGTAACGGCGCCATTTCTCGGCAAGCGCCGCGACGTGACAGCGCATTTCAACCGCCATGCGGACGGCCCGTATCGCCGGATCGGGACATGGAATCGGATCGTTGAAAATGATCAACAGACCGTCGCCGGCGAAGTGCTGCAATGTGCCCTCGAACCGATCGATCGATTCGCCGAGACACCGATAATATTCCTGCAGGACCGTAATGATGTCTTCGGGCTCGGCGTGCTCGGCAAATGCGGTAAAGCCGCGAAGATCGCAGAACACCGCGGTGATGTCGCGCCGGTGGCTCTCCAACAGCTTCTCGTCCGAGACGACGAGTTTGGCGATCTGCGGCGATAAAAAGCCTTTCAGCTTGTTCATGCGATCAAGCTCGGAGACCTGCTCGTTCACGCGCTGTTCAAGCGTCTGGTTCCAGCTCGCAAGATCCTTCGCTTGGGCTTGCACCTGGTCGTGCAGTTCCTTGATGCGCAGCATCGAGCGCACGCGGGCGACCAGCGCCGCCTGATCGATCGGCTTGGTCAGATATTCGTCGGCGCCGGCATCGAGCCCGGTAACAACGTCCTGCGACGCTGCCCGCGCGGTGCAGAGAATGATCGGCATGAACGGCATCGCCGGATCTTTCTTCAATCGCCGGCATACTTCGAAACCGTCGAGTTTCGGCATTTCCACATCGAGCAGCATGAGATCGGGGCGATGTTGCGCGGCGCTCGCCAGCGCCTCCTCCCCGTCCGCGGCTTGCAGCATCTCATAGCCGTGTTTGGACAACCGCGTGACGAGGATGTCCCGGTTGGTCTCATTATCGTCGACGACGAGGATGCGGGCGGGATTGTGCATGGGACACTAGGGCAAGAACTCTTTGATTTTGGCGAGAAGCTGGCGTGGACTGTATGGCTTGGTGACATAGGCATCGCAGCCGGCGGCACGCGCTTTGCCGTCGTCGCCGCTCAAGGCATATGACGTGACGACGATGATCGGGATTTTTTTCAGCTCGGGATCGGCCTTGATGCGGCGCGTGGCCTCATAGCCGTCCATCAGCGGCAGCTGGATATCCATGAGAATGAGATCGGGGCGATGCTCTTTCGCCGCGGCGACACCGGCCTCGCCGTCCCAGGCCTCGGTCATTTCGTAACCGACGCTGCCTAATAGGTCGCGTAGGATCTGGCGGTTGTCCTCCTGATCCTCGACCACAAGTATGCGTTTGCTCATGCCTTGCCCACCTGGTGTTCGACGCGCAATGGAACAGTGAAGAAAAATGTCGAGCCGCTTCCGAGCGTCGATTCGACCCAAAGCCGGCCGCCATGCATTTCGACGATCCGCTTGGCGATTGCCAGACCGAGGCCGGTACCGCCCTTCGCCTTGGTGTGCGTGCTCTCCGATTGCTGAAATTCTTCAAATATCTTGGCCTGGTCGGCCTCGGCAATGCCCGGTCCAGTGTCGGCCACCGCCACGGTATAACTGCCGTTGGCGCTGGAAGCCTTGATCGCGACTTCTCCCGTATCGGTGAATTTTATGGCATTGCCGACCAGGTTCAGCAGCACTTGGGACAGCCGCCGTTCGTCGCCGCGCGCGGGCGGCAAATCCGGCGGCACTTCGAGCTTGAAGTTCAGTTTTTTGTTGCCGGCAAGCGGTTCGACCGCAACGTAGACGCCCTGCATCATGTCCTTGATCGAATAATCGTTGAGCGAAAGCACGAGCTGTCCAGCCTCGATCTTTGACAGATCGAGCACGTCATTGATCAGCCCAAGCAGGTGCTTGCCGTTGGTCTGGATGCGCTCGAGCACGTTGCGCATCTTCTCCGGCGCGTCGCCGTAGATGCCGTCGAGGACGAGTTCGGTATAGCCAAGAATCGCATTGAGCGGCGTGCGCAATTCGTGGCTCATATTGGCGAGGAATTGCGACTTGTGCCTGCTCGCTTCCTCGACCTGGCGGCTTTTTTCCTGAATCTCCTCGAACAGGCGGACGTTCTCGATAGCAATCACGGCCTGGTCGGCGAAAGTCGTGGCGAGCTCGATTTGCTTTTCGGTAAATGGCCGCACGCTCTTACGGCTCAACGCAATGACGCCGATCGGACTGCCCTCGCGCAAGAGCGGAATACCAAGCATGGTATGCGTGCCGCCGATCTTGGCGCCTTCCCGGAATTCGTATTCGGGATCGGTCTGAACATCGGCAATGTGGACGACCCGTTTCTCGTCGGCGGTACGGCCGGAAAGTGAGCCGCGCCGCGATGGGATCGGGTGCTGCGCCATGAACTCATTGAACTCGGAGGAATAGCCGTAGCTTGCGACTTGCCGATATTTTTCGCCGGTCTGACGATTGATCGAAGCCATGTCCGCGTCACACAGCCGGGCCGCGGATTCAACGAGCGTATCGAGCACCGATTGCAGATCGAAGGTCGAGCGGCTGATGATTTTCAGGACTTCAGCGGTGGCGGTTTGCTGTTCAAGCGACTCACCAAGCTCACGCGTGCGCTGCTGCTCGGCCTCGAACAGACGAGCGTTCTCGATGGCGATCGCCGCCTGATCGGCGAAGGTCGTGAGGAGCGCGACGTCCTTCTGCTCGAATAGCTCTATTTGGCGTCGACGCACCAGAATGCAGCCAAGTGCGCGTCCTTCGCGCACCAGGGGAACGGCGAGAATGGTGCGGTGTCCGAACTTGCGCGCGAATTCGCGGCCGCGTGCAAACTCGTCGCCTGCGGTCTGTTGGTCTTCGAGTTGAACCGGTTGCAAGTCGCAAATAGCGCGACCCATGACGGTGGAACGATCGAGCGGCACTTCGCCGATATCCCGTCTCATCTCGCCGAAAACAGCGCCGCTGCGGAGAACATTGCCTTCCAGCAAGATGATGTCGACGACCTGCGCCTTGCAGATTCGCGCTGCGTGCTCGGCCACTGAATCGAGCACCGGCTGCACGTCGTTGGGCGAGTTGGAAATCACCCGCAGGATTTCGCTGATGGCGGTTTGTTGCTCGAGCGACTCGCTCAACTCATGGGTACGCTGCTCGACCTTATGCTCAAGGTCGGCATAGGATTCCTGCAGCTTGCCGGCCATGTCGTTGAACTGATTTGCCAGCGCCTCGACTTCGTCGCCGCTCTTGACGGTGATGCGCTGGCCGAGATCGCCGCTGCCGATGCGCGCCGCGCCCGCCCGCAGCGCTTGGATCGGCACCACCATCCGTCCCGCGAGAAGCATGCCGGCGATGAAAGCGAGCGCCAGCGCGCCAAGGAGAACATAACCGGTGCGCAGGATGGAGCGGTAAAGCGGCGCATAAGCTTCCTCGATCGGGGTCTCGACGAACACAAACCAGCCCAGCGGATTGACCGGCGCGTAGGCGGTCAGCACCTTGTGGCCGCCGATGTCGTCCGCTTCCTGTACCGCCTCGGTCGCGGAGCCCGCGCGAGCGCCGCGGACCTGCTCCAGGCGCGACATGTCAGTGTTGCGCAAGACGAGGCTGATATCGGGATGCGCGATCAGACGGCCGGCGGAGTCGACGACATAGGCGCGACCGTGCTCGCCGACCTTGATCTTGGAAACCACATCCCAGATCAGTTTGAGATTGACCTGCGCGATGCTGACGCCAGTGTCGCGCCGGGTGCCGGCGAGCGACAGCGTCATATACGGCTCGGATTCCCGACGAAAGTAAACCGGACCGTAATACACCTTGTGCGCCACGGCTTGCGTGAATTCCGGCTTATGCGAGTAGTCGATGCCACTGCCGACCACGTCCATTGTCAGCCGCGAAACCTTAAGCTGCTCGCGGCCCGCAGCATCGATTTGGGCGAGTTCGGTGATCGCCGGCACTTGCCGCAATAGCCGCAACGCATCGAAACGGCGCTGATCGAGCGTGCCATCGGTCCACGGCAGTTGCGTGGTCCAGCCCACCTGGCTTTCGATTTGAGTGATGAACTCTTCGATCTTATCGGCGGCGGCAACCGCCTGTTGCTCCTGGATGCCGATCAACGACGCCTTGTGCTCTTGGTAGGAGAACAAGACTTCAAAGCCACCATTGGCAACCAGCGCAAGAACGACGACGGTCACGAACAACAGCGTGTATTTGAAAAACAACCGGCTGCGCACGATCGATGCGCCGAGGCCAGAAGCCGCCGCGCCGGAACGATCCGCCAGGCCAGCTTTAGAACCGCCGCTTTTTTGGTCGACGTCGGCTTTCATGCGCGCATATTAGCAGTTTTGTTCCCTTCCCCCTTGTGGGGGGAGGGATGGGGAATGGAAAGGCGGCGTAAAAGTGAGGACGCCGGCCGCCGCGTCTTGCTGCCCCCATTCCTAACCTCTCGCCACCAAGCTTGCACTCGGGCGCGCGCAAGCGCAGCACGGGCGGGTGAGGCGAATATGGAACACTCCGATCTCATTCGATCACCTCATCGGCGCGCGCGAGTAGCGGCGCCGGGATTTCCACCCCGATGGCGCGAGCGGTTTTTAAGTTGACAACGAGTCCGAATGAAACCGGCTGTTCGATGGGAAGCTCGCCGGGCTTGGCACCGTGGAGAATCTTGTCGACATAACGTGCGCCGCGGCGAAACAGGTCCGGCACGCTCGTACCGTAGGACATCAAGCCGCCTTCGACGACATTGCGCCGGAGCTGGAACATTCCCGGGATCCGGTTCGTCA
>Ga0306920_100001921_pt1 | contig 25923 bp, 20 predicted proteins | sample flu12Cox44000170_FD_204666 | JGI IMG/M metagenome (GOLD analysis project Ga0306920, IMG submission 204666) | Lab enrichment of tropical soil microbial communities from Luquillo Experimental Forest, Puerto Rico - flux4day.12C.oxic.44.000.170 (v2)... | ecosystem: Environmental > Terrestrial >...
GATCCACGAGACCTCGTACCCATAGAAGTATTGCGAGAGCAGTGAGATCTCCGGGGCGTGCACTGGGCGGGCCACCACGTGAAACACCGTCAGCCCGGCCACGAGGGTGCCGAACACGATGCCCGCAGCGGCGCCCAACGCGCTCTTGTGAACGGGCGCGAACGCCCTCGCCAGAGTCGGCGGTAGCGGTCCTTCGGCGTTTAATGCGCCACCCGGCATGCTCGGTCCACCAGGCCTCTCAACCCATCCCGGGTGAGCAGCGCGTGCGCGCGGCGAGCCTGACGCCGGAGGCGCACGTAGCGAGCAAATGCTCCCGTGCCCCAGGACTCAAGGCGTTGGGGGCGCTGAAAGTAGTACATGTCCAGGCGTGGCAAGAGCGCAGCATCGTATGGACAATCCAGCGTCCGCAGTTCGGTCGTGCAGCCACAGGCGAACGCCGACGAGACGCGAACCGCCGCGGCGTGGCTGATGCGACCGTACGGATAGGCGAACGCAGCTGGTGCGAACCCGAGCCTCGAACGGCACTGGTCAGCCGAACCGTAGATCTCGTCGTCGAGCGCCGCTCCGTCGAGCCGTGACAAATCTCGATGGGTCCGACCGTGAGCGCCGATGCCGATGCCCGACGCGGCGAGGCGCTCGAGCGCGGCCCATCCGAGCAGCGGCATGGTCGGAATTCTCGGGTGGGGATGGCCATCCCAGGCGTTGGTCGCGCCCGCCCGGTCCGTCACCACGAACAGCGTGGCCGGCAGACCGTGCGCAATCAGCAATGGGGCGGCCTGGGTGGAGAAGTTTTCAAACCCATCGTCGAACGTCACCGCTACGGCGTCACTGCCGGGCGGCAGGCGGAGGAGGTCTTCGAGCGACGTGACCTTCACCTGCCCGGAGGCCAGCCAGCGCACGTGGCGCGTGAACGCTGACGGGTGGACCGAAATGGGCGATCCGGAGTCGTCGATTGAGTGATACGTGAGCACGGCCTTCATCGAAACTCGACCCAATCTCCTGCAATCAGCATCCAGCTGCGGTGGCGATTCCTCGTTCTACCCGGCAACGCCCACTTCGGCGCGGGGGGCCTCGAGCTTTTGCTCTTCGTGGTATTCGAAATCGGTGTTCACGCTCCAGACGTCGTGCGAGGCGCCGAGCATGTTCCAGACGGTCATCATCGCCGTCAGCATCGAGTGATCCTGATTGTTGTACTTGTGCATGCCGTTCCGGCCGACGGTATGCAGGTTAGGAATCGGATCGATGTGGGTCCGCAGCGTGTCCAGATGCTCGCGGTAGCTGGAATCGTAAATCGGATAGGCCTTCGGCATCCGGATGACTGTGCCGTCGACGACATCGTTGGCGCGTGCGAGACCCAGCTGTTCGAGTTCGCGGGAAGCTTGAGCGATGAGCGTCTTGTCGTCGCTGTTCCAGATCCCATCCCCTTTGAAGCAGAAATACTCCATACCGAGGCACGTGCGGCCGGGCTCGGGAACCATGGCCGCGCTCCAGTTGTTGAAGTTCTGAATCCGCCCGACCTTGACGCCCGGCGTGTGGATGTAGATCCAGTTGTCCGGAAAAAGCTTGTCACGATTCAAAATGAGGGCGACGACAAGGAAGTCGCGATATTTCAACCCCTCGGCCGCCTCGCGGACGTGTGCAGGAGCGGCCGGTACCAACGAGCGGACGAGCGTCCGCGCGGCCGTCGTCGAGATGACGTGATCGCCCGTCAAGCGACGCTCTCCGTCAGGCGTGATCGCTCGTACTGCCGTGACGCGACCGCGGCTGGTCTCTATGGCCGTCACCCGATGTTGCAGGAGCACCTCATTGCCCAGTGAGACGATGTGGTCGCGGCAGGTTTCCCACATCTGCCCCGGTCCAAGGCGCGGATACTGAAACTCGTTGATGAGCGACTTTATCGCCGTCGAACGCTTGTTGAGAGACGCCGCGTTGAGAATGGCCTTCGCGAGGGAGAGCCCCTGGATCCGCTGAGCCGCCCATTCTGCGCGAATCTCCGTGCACGGAATGCCCCACACTTTTTCGGTGTAGGTCTTGAAAAAGATCTCGTAGAGCAGCTTGCCGAAACGGTTCGTGACCCACTGCTCGAAATTCTCTTCGACCGGATAGGGCCGATAGTTCCACTTCACATAGCTCGCTACGATCCGCAGCGCATTCCACACCCCGAGGGATCGAAGCGCATTGCTCGCTTTCAGCGGATAATCGAAGAACTTGCCGTTGTAGTAAATGCGTGAAAGGCGTGGCACGGAGATGAACTCCTTCCCCAGAATCTCGTGCCACAGCGCTTCGACAGGAGCGACCTTCGTAAAGAAACGATGGCCGCCGATGTCGAAGCGAAATCCTTTGTACCGGGCGGTCCGCGAGATGCCGCCGACCATGTCGTCGCCTTCGAGGACGGTGACGCTCACTCCGGCCTTCGAAAGCAGGTAGGCCGCGGTGAGTCCAGCCGGACCCGCGCCAATGACGATGACCCTGTCGCCCGCCATGAGCCGTGCGACCGTCCGGGCCTCGCTCATCGAGAAGTCTCCGCATTCCAGTTCGGCCGGACAACGCCGATCGGCGCGCAAAGCCCCATCACGCACCAGACGGACAACCGATGTCGTGCAGGATGAGGGAGCACGAACAGGCTCAACACACCGCAGCTGATACTGGGGTGAGACCGGAGACTGAATACGACATTGTCGGCGTCCCCAAGAGCAAATAACAGGCCGGCAGGAAACCCCCAACGCCCCGTTCTCCGGAGGTCAGGTTGCTGCGTAAGTCGCACGGGCGGGGCCAAAAGTCCACCAATTAGAAGACTTCAATCTGAGGTTGGAGCACCATCTCGATCCTCCCTCCCCGTCACCGGATAATCAGCGGCGGCGAGCACTCGTATTCCTTTTCGAAATCAGCCGTTCCCGCGATCAGGCCCTCCCTGGTCACACCGCATCGCAACTTCGTCTGCGTCAAGCCGTTAGGCACCTGGCTTGCAGTCTGCTCGCGACACACGGATCGCTCGAGGACGGTACACACGTTGCGAAACGGAGAAGGCGTCGGCTCAATTCGATGTGGTGGCGTCGTCCCACTCGATCGGCCACGTCGCTCCAGAACAGAAAGACACGCACGGCGAGTCATCGACCGGTTCGAGCGGCAAGGATTGTCAGTCTCCACACGCAAACCCGTCGATACGATCGCTCATTCTCGTGGCGTTCACGAAAAGACGGGCAGTCGAAGCTGAGGCTTTGAAGAGGGCTTCATGAACCTGATCGCGATACGCTCTTCCGAAAACTCTACGGCAGGAACTTGCGACACTGTACCGAGACGATTCGACCGGGTTGTGGCGCTGAATCCGCCGAGCCCGCCTAATTCCGGCGCGAATAGAGAATCGATGGGTGGCTACGGGCAGCTCTACCCCGTTGGCCCTCCGGCTCCGGTGCTCGATTTCGCATACTTGGTTTCGTATCTGTCCGACAGATCCATTCCACTCGACGTTATTGAGGCGCAGGGACTCGATCTGGACACTGCCCAGGTAGCGGCACGAGTGGCAAGCCTGGCAGCGCTCCATGCGGACGAACGCATCTTGATCGTGGCGCGCGTGGCCCTGTGCTGTCTGGACTGGGATCTTTCCGTGTGCACGGCGATCAAACACGCCGTTCCCAGCGCCTCGATCACCGTGTACGGAAGTGTCCTCAACGATGTCGTGAAGCGCGTGCAGCGGGAGGCGTGCCTCGACTACATCGTGCAGGGAGAGCCGGACGAAACCATCTGCGATCTGGTCGAGGGGCGGCCGGAAGGAGAAGTGGCGGGACTCTCATGGCGTCAGCAGGATCGCTGGATCAGCAACCCGGAACGTCCGCTGATGAAAGAGCTCGACAGACTGCCCTTCCCCAAATGGGAACTGCTGCCGTACCACCGCTACACGATGCCCAAGTCGTCGGCGACGTCGCCGGTTCCGTATTTGCCGATGCTCACCTCCCGCGGATGTCCGTTCGGATGCCACTACTGCCCCTATCCGATCTCGCAAGGCGCGCCGTTCAGGTACCGTTCGCCTGCCAACGTCGTCGACGAGATCGAACACCTCTCTCGTGATCTGGGCATTCAGTACATCATCTTCCGGGATCCGATGTTCTCCTTACGACAGGATCGCGTCGTGTCCATTTGCGATGAGATCCGTCGTCGGGGCTTGGCGATTCGATGGAGGTGCGAAACTCGAGTCGACTGTTTGAGCGAGGCCACGCTCCGTGCCATGGCGGCGGCCGGGTGCGAGGGCATCAATTTCGGCATCGAGAGCGCGGACGTGGAGATTCAGGCCAAGGCCGGTCGGAAGCCGATCAAGCAGGCACGCATCATCGAAACCGTCGCGTTGTGCCGTCAGCTCGGCATTCGAACATTCGGCTTCTTCATCGTTGGCCTCCCGGGCGATACGGTTCACACGGTCCTGGAGAGCATTCGCTTTGCCATCGGGCTGCGACCCACGTGGGTGCAGTTCAATGCCGCATCGCCGATGATGGGCACTCCCTTGAGGGCCTGGGCGCTCTCGAACGGCCTCGCCACCGACGAGGAGTACTCGTACAGGACGTGTCACGAAGCGACCATGGGCAACGAGAATCTCACGAAAGATCAGGTCGCGGCGCTGCAGAAGTTCGCGGTGTTCTTCGAACGCTATCTGATGAACCGAGGCGGAGTCTTCAAGGACGAAGCGAGAAAGGACTGGCCGTACCGTTTGGCGCATCGAACGGCCGATTCAGTGGCCCTGCTCGTCGCGCGCACGGTGCACGCAATAGGGACAACGTATTTCGTCCATGCGTACGCGCTGGCGGCGCCGGCCAAGGTGCGAGCCGCCGATTAGACTGCGAGCGAAAAGATGAGGATCAATTGAGCGTCGAAACGCGCTCCCGGCTGGCAATCTACATCGATCCGGCGACCCATCATTTTCTCAACGACCGTCTGTTTCTGGATGACCAACAACGCCTGAACGGCGACAGGCAGAATGCACCGTTTGTCCACGTCCGCGAAACGTTCGCGGCGCGGGGCGTGCCAGTTCGCACAGCAGACTTTTGCCCAGACGCGGTTGATGACACGCTGAAGGTGTACATCTCGACGGGCACGTTGGAACGCTTCGATCGGCTCAAGGGGCGTCCCGATGTCATCCTGAGCGCGTTCTTCGCGTTCGAGTGTCCCATCGTCGAGCCGCGGCTGTTTCGGGCGCTTCCCCGCGTGTCACGCCACTTCCGCCGGGTATTCTCATGGAGCGACAGCGATTCGCTGAAGCGCTTCACCGGCGCTGACCTGAGGCTTCATCGCTTTTGCTGGCCGCAGTCGTTCGATGATGTTCACGAAGAGATCTGGAGGAACACCGATCGCAAGTTCCTTGTCATGATCAATGGGAACAAGCTGCCTCGCCTCTATTGCCAGGAGCTGTATACCAAACGGCTCGAGGCAGTCGAGTTCTTCAGTCGAACGGGTGAAATCGACCTGTACGGCAAGGGATGGGATGGCCCCTCGGTGAGGGTCGGGAGGACCTGGGTGCCGTGGACGTTGAAGCGGCCGTGGGTCGCTCTTGGGCGTCGATGGGATCGCATTCGGCCGGCACCGCTCCTCGTCGCGGCCCGGCGCGCCTACAGGGGAACCGTTCCAACAAAAGCGGATGTCCTTGGGCACTATACGTTTGCCCTCTGCTTCGAAAACTGCATCCTGAAGGGCTGGATCACCGAAAAAATCTTCGATTGCCTCTTTGCCGGCACCATTCCCGTCTATTGGGGTGCTCCCGAGATTGCCGACGTAGTTCCTGCGAACTGCTTCGTTGATATGCGGAATTTTGGCAACTATGGCGAATTACGCCGCTTCCTCCAATCTCTGAGCACGTCCGACATCAGGGGCTACCGCTTGCGCGGCCGAGAGTTTCTCGCGTCCGCCAAATACCGCCCATTTCGACGAGAGGCGTTTACCCAGCTCTTAGTCGATCTCGTTGACGAGGACACGGTCGGTCTCTTGGCTCAGGAACCCCCGCTCCCACAATCTCAGCGGTTTCGAGCAACGCGGCTCGTTGCTGAGTCACCACCGTCGGCACCGACGTAGCGCTGGAGGGCGGAAGAGTACAGCTCCGCGTACTGGCGACCTACATGCCGGATATCGTATCGTTGCTCCGCGTAGGCTCGAAGGCGGGAGGGATCGTACGACCCCGATCGATCCATGACTTCGGCGATCCCGTCCGCGAGGGCTTGGGGGTTCTCCGGCGGCACGAGCACACCGACGCTTTCATCGACAATTTCTTCGGGTCCGCCACATTTTGTGGAGACCACCGGTATGCCACATGCCAGAGCTTCGGCCAAAACGCTCCCAAAGCTCTCGCGGCGGCTGGGCAGCACCAGAAGAGCGCTTTGCTGCATCTCTCGGGCGACATCGGCGGGCGGCATTCCGCCCAAGAACTGAACCGATTGCTCCAGATCGAGCTCGGTGACGAGCCGGCGAACGCGTTCGTAGTCACGCTGATAGGCCGCGTAGAAGCTCTCTCCGACGATCGCCAGGCTCACCGGCCGACCTCGGTCGAGGAGGAGACGAACAGCCCGCATCAACACGTCCAGGCCTTTGACGTGGCGCATGATGCCGACAAACAGAAGCCGGTTCGCCGCCCTAGCGCTGCCGGCCGATGCGCGCGTGAAAATCTGGGTGTCGACCGCGTTCGGAATCACTCGCAGCTTCTCGCGGCTCTCGCGGTCGAGGAAGTCGGCCATCGTCGACCGGTGGGCGTGGCTGACCGCGATCAAAAACGTGCTCTGCGCCGCAGCAGCCAATGCCATGCGACGAGGACCGCGGCGGTGGTCCAGCCACGGGTGCCAGGCGGCATGCTCGGTGATGACCAGCGGCACGCGGTAGCGTTGCGCCAATTTCGCCGCGGCCCACCCGTCTGGGTGGACAAAGTGCGCGTGAATCAGCTCGAACGGAAAGGCGGGTCGCAGCGCGCGAACGCATCGCGCGACGCTTGCGGAGAAGGTCCACGCTTCAAGGCTTTTGAAGACAGAGCCGACACCGGCCAGGAATCGCGGATGAAAGACGTCGTTTCCCCCGCGGAGCGCGTGGGGCGTAACTGCCCGGAAGCGCGCGTACACTTCGGGCCCGGGCAGTGGTGGCCAATACGGCACTGGCGCGACAACTTTGATCTCAGCTAAACCTGCACACGACTGTACGATGCGCTCTGTCCAGAGGCCAAGTCGCGGAAGGACCGGGTTCGGGTAGCTGCGGGCGATGCACAGGACTTTCGGCAGCCGCGTCTCCGCGGTCACGTTTGGCCGGCTTCGAGCATTCGCAAGTATACTGGCAACTCACCATGGCCGAAAAGCCTGCACTGCCGCTCCGTGATTCTCGTGACCGTACGTCGATGATGTTGTCACGGCCATCCGGCTCTCTGTGGCGCGACGCGACCTGAGGGGGGAGGTCTTGAACATTGCTGGAGCTCGCGTCTTCGAATATCCGCTGTTGATCGAATATCTGGCGCGCCGTCGGGGGGGCGCGTCCGCCAGCTTCAGCTTCGGGGGCCCTTCATCCGAATGCCTGCGCGCGCGGGCGTCGCCGCGCTCGGCCAGTTCGGCGTCTCGCTGCCCGCCCTCGAGAGGCTGACACGGCCGATCATCAACCGATCCGTCGACATTCAAAGGCGCGTCGCGTTCTGGGGTTCGAGCCGCGTCCATTCGAACCGGGAATCGATGACACCATCGCGTGGGCGCGACGGGAAGGGCGGCTGTGACGACAGCTCGAATCGATCCTTCTGGCCGCAGGCCAAGCAGTCAGTGAGCTCTCCGGGTTGACTCTATGGACAGACCTTTGGTTTCGATCGTCGTCCCTGTATTCAATGGGGCGCGGTATCTCAGAGAGGCTGTCGACTCGTTACTCGCGCAAACCTATCAGGCCGTCGAGATTCTCCTGATGGACGATGCCTCGACCGACGAAACACCATCCATCGCACAAGCGTACGGCGCGGCGATCCGCTATCACCGCCAGCCGATCAACCGGGGGATCTACGACAATGTGAATACCGGGATTGCCATGGCCAGGGGTCAGCTGATCGCGACCTACCACGCCGACGACATTTATGAGCCCACGATTGTCGAGCGTCAGGTTTCGTGTTTCGAGAAACACCCGGAGCTCGGCGCCGTCTTCTGCCTGGCAGTCCTCGCGGATGCAGACGGACGGGAGTACGCGCGAATGCAGCTCCCACCAGAAGTGCGGGGCTCGAGACCTCTCGAGGGCACGATCGTTTTCAATGCGCTCTTGATGTATCAAAACATTCTGCTCGTCTGTCCAACTGCGATGGTGCCGGCCGCGGTTCACAAGAAACTTGGTGTGTACCGGCAAGATGTGTGGAAGAACTCCTCAGACCTCGACATGTGGATTCGCATCCTCCGCGACTATCCCATGCTCGTCCTCGAGGAATATCTGATGCGGTACCGTCACTTTCCGGACCAGTCGTCGCGCCGCTATCATCGTCTGCGACGCGAGCCCGGCCGATACTTCTCGATTATGGATCACCACCTGGCCGGAGGGCTCGGTTCCGAGGCCCGGCCCGAGGCGCTGAAGGCGTACGAGGCACACCGGGCGCAGGATCTTCTGATGATCACGGTGAACTATTACATTACAGGCGATGTCGCTTCCGCGACGTCGACTCTGAATCAAATCTCTCCGTCGGCCATCACCAGCAGCAACAGGATCCAGCGTATCCGGATGGTCATCTTGTACCTGATGCTCCGCATCGCGTGCCGTTTTCGGCGCGTGCCGCTGCTCGCGGCATTGTTCTACTGGCGATGGCAGAGCGGCAGGCTCCAAGGCGGTCGCAGAGGGTTGCACGGTCTCGGTCAGACGCTCCGCGCGTGGTGGCGCGACGAGCAGTGGCTGTCCGAGCCGATGCGCTAGGCCCGAAGGCCGTTTCGGTGCACTGGGGTTGGCACAAGGGCCAAGATTCGCAGAACTTAGTCTTCTCTTCGGATGAATTTGAAGCGGTTCCACCTTGCCAGGACTGGCAGCTCGATGCCGCGGCCCGACGTCCTCCGATAGCCAGACGCTTCGCGGACCTCAGGTCTGGCGCCCGCTTTGCACACCCGATGTCGATCCATGTGCGGCATCGCGGGCGCCATCTCAGAACGACCCATTGACCCTTGCGCGGTGATCGCGATGCGCGATCAGCTCGTGCACCGGGGTCCTGATGATCAAGGGTTGTGGCTCGCCGAGGATCGCCGGGTCTGTCTGGGTTTTCGCCGTCTCGCGATCGTCGATCTCAGCTCCGAAGCGAATCAACCGTTCATCTCGGCCGATGGTCGGTATGTCATCGTGTTCAACGGCGAAATCTACAACTTCAAGAGTTTGAGACGCGACCTCGAAGCCGACGGCGTCACCTTTCGCACACAGTCCGACACGGAAGTGCTTGTTGAGAGCTTTCGCCGCTGGGGCGAATCGTGTGTGGGTCGGCTTTCGGGGATGTTCGCGTTTGCCGTCTGGGACAGCGTGGATCGGCGGCTGTTCTGTGCGCGGGATCGGATGGGCGAGAAACCCTTCTACTACGCACAGCTCGGACACGACTTCCTCTTCGCGTCCGAGCTCAAATCGCTGCTGGTCTGGCCTGGCATGCGCCGGTCCATTCACTTTCCCTCAATGGTCGATTTCCTCACGCTTGGGTTCGTTGCGGATCCGAAATGCATCTGGGAAAACTGCCGGAAGCTTGCGCCCGGACACTCGATGTGGGTCGACTGGAGTCGCGGGGCGGGACCACGTCCGCATGCCCCAAGCGCATATTGGGACATGCAGTTCGACCCTGATTATTCCGTTGCTGATTGGGGACCCGCCGTGCTCCAGTCCCTGCAGGCGGCGAGCCGCGAGATGTCCTTTGCCGACGTTCCGGTCGGTGCGTTCCTCAGCGGCGGCGTCGATTCGTCTTCCGTGGTCGCCGCGCTCTCTCGCGGCGGCTGTTCTGTCAACAGTTTCACCGTCGGATTCGAAGAGAGCGGTTACGATGAGCGTCCGTATGCGCGCGAAGTTGCGCGCCTCTACGGCACGAACCACTCAGAACGGGTCGTGGAGCCTCGAGACCTCGAATCGGTCGCGGGGAAGCTCGTCTGGCATTTCGACGAGCCGTTCAATGACTACTCCTATGTCCCGACGTTCTATGTCTGCAAGGTGGCACGAGAGGCCATTACGGTCGCGCTTTCCGGAGACGGCGGTGACGAGCTGTTTGCCGGCTACAGGAAGTACCAGCGGCTGGGGCTTCGGGACGATCTGAGCCGGCTCTTGCCGGCGACCATGCGGCACGCGATTCGGTGGGCTTCGACCGGTCTGCCGGAGTCGAGCGACTTCAGGGCGAAACTCTTCTACCACACGTCGAGCATGGTGGACCTGTTCACGCATGCGTTCACGGGAGCGTTCACGCATGCGGACTTGCGTCGGATCGCACGTGGCGACCTGGCACAGTGTCTCGATGAGTACTCGTCCTCTGACGTAGTTCGGTCCCTGCTCCGACACGCTCCACCCGAGGAGGTCGGCCTGCTCAACACCATGCGGTATCTCGACCTCAAGCTGACGCTCGCGGGGGGCATCCTCGTGAAGGTCGACCGGGCGAGTATGGCCACCTCGCTCGAAGTGCGGCCGGTGTTCCTGCATCGAGACGTCGTGGCAATGGCCGGTCGGATTCCGCCCCGGCTGCTCGCGACACGGCACGAAGCAAAGCAAGCGCTGAAATCTGCCGTGCGGCCGTGGCTTCCCGAGTCCATCATTACGCGGTCGAAGATGGGTTTTGCGATGCCCTTGAACAAATGGATTGGCGCCAGCCAGGAATCACTCATCGGATCGCTGGTCGACGATCCGGTGACGGACGACTGGCTCGACGGCAGATTCCTGAAGAAGCTGGTCGTCGCGCACACGGAAGGCAAAGCGGACCACGCCGCCCACATTCACAGTCTGTGGTTCCTGAAGCGTTGGTCATCGCTGTGGCTGGATGGGCAGTCGCACGCGCCTCGCGCGATGCCGACGGCGGCCACCTCTTCGGCGTAGGTCACGGGACCGATGCCCCGTCAGTTCATTCCGGCAGGGTTCGTTGATGGAGCCTGATGTCACGGTCGTGATCGGTGCGAATGCGCCCGAGGCGTCGCTCGAGCGCTGCCTCGCTGCCCTGGAAACGCAGCGGCACCGCGCTCAAGTCATCGTCGTGGAGGGAATGCACTGCAGCAATGACGCCCTGCGCGCGCGTTTCCCCTGGGCGGAGTTTTACACGCGCCCCGGCGCGCTCGTACCAGAGCTGTGGCGCGAGGGGATCGCACGAGCCCGCGGGCGGATAGTGGCCCTGACGATTGCGCAAATGGTTCCGGCCGCGGACTGGATTGACTCGATTGTGCGCGCGCACGAAGAGCACGATGCCGTTGGGGGGGCGATTGATCCGGGCGAGCAGTTAAGGCGAATCGACTGGGCGGAGTACCTCTGCCGGTACGCCCGGGACATGCCGCCATTTACGCCAAGCTATGGTGACGATCTTCCCGGAGACAACGCGTCATACAAGCGCGCGTTGCTGGTCGAGGAGTGGGAGCACCTGCGTCAGGGCTTCTGGGAGCCCGTTATTCATCCCGTCTTGCGGCGACGTGGGGTGCAATTGTGGCATACACCCGCGATGCTCGTTCGCCAGGGCCGATCGTGCGGGTTCGGCGCGTTCGCACGTCAGCGCAGCGAGCACGGGCGTCGGTACGCGCACCAGCGCGGCGTCCACTTCACTCGTGCGCGTCACCTCCTCGGGATTCTAGGATCGCCGGCCGTGCCGTTTCTGATGACCGCACGCGTGTTTCGGACCGTGTTTGCCAAAAAACGGTTTCGGGCGCAGGCGGTAGCGTCACTGCCCCTGGTGTTCGCCCTAAACGCCGTCTGGGCGTTCGCCGAGGCGCGCGGTCACCTGGAGCTCGTGGCCGGACGATGACGCCGCCGCTCTCAGTCGTTGTGGCCTCGGTGAATGGCTTTCCCTACCTGGGCGAGTGCCTCGAGTCCCTCTGTGAACATTGCCCGGAGGCTGAGATCGTGGTCGCCGATTGTACCGATCGGCAGACGAGAGAAAGGATTCGCGACCGATGGCCGTCCGTGCGCCTGATCGCCTTTGATACGCCGACGAGCATCCCTGCGCTGCGGGCGGCCGGCATCGCCGCGAGCTCCGCGCCGTATGTCGCGCTCATCGAGGACCACTGCGTCGTCCGACACGGTTGGGCACAGGGGATCCTCGCCGCGCATCGCGCCGGCTATTCCGTCGTAGGAGGGCCAATCCACAACGGTGCACGCCGCCTGCGCGACTGGGCGGCCTTCCTCTTTGAATACAGCGCATATCTCGAGCCGCAGGGACCTGGCGTGGTAGCGGATCTACCAGGCATGAACGTCTCGTACGACGGTCGGGCGATCGAGGCAATCGAGGACCTCCTCCGCGCTGCTAAATGGGAATCGTGGTTGCACGCGCGCCTGAGGGACCGCGGCTTCGTCCTGTATGCGACGCCCGACGCTACGCTCGATCATGTCAAGGACTTCGGCATTCGGGAATTTCTCGAGCAGCGATTTCACTACGCGCGTGCCTATGCGGCCATGCGCAACGATGATCTCGGCTGGAAGCGCGGCGTGTACAGCGTGACCGCACCCGCCATCCTACCGCTCGTGTACGCGCGTATCGCGCGCAACGTCCGGCGCGGGGGCCACACAAGGGAGTTCGTCCTCACGACGCCCCTCCTTGCCTTGTACCTGGTTGCGACGGCCATCGGAGAAGGGATCGGCTACGCGTTCGGGGGCGGTCGCAGTCTGTTGCGAGTGCGATAACCATGCGTGTGGGAGTCGACGCGACGAGCTGGGTCAACCGGCGCGGCTACGGGCGTTTCGCGCGCAACTCGGTGTGGACGCTCGTCGAGTGCGATCGTGAGACCACCTACGTGATGTACATCGACGCGATGACGGCCGACCAGGCCGACTTCCCGAGCAGGGCCGTAACGCGCCGAGTGGAATTGCGGCGCGCTCCTTCGGAAGCAGCCTCCGCCAACTCGAGCCGCAGCATCGGCGATCTCCTCCGGCTCACGCTCGCGGTGCGCCGCGACCGGCCAGACGTATTCCTCTTTCCATCCAACTACACCTATTTTCCTGTCATCGGCACGCCGAGCGTTGTCGGGATCCACGATGCAATCCCCTCCGAGTTCCCGGATCTGGCGGTACCTGGAGCCCGGGCCCGGCTCTTTTCCCTGGCGAAGGAGCGCGTCGCGCTGGCCCGGGCGACCCGCCTGTTCACGGTCTCGGAGGCCTCACGCCGCGCGATCTCCAGTCGGCTGCACGTCTCGGAAGAGCGGCTCACGATCGTGCCGGAGGCGCCGGATCCGGTGTTCCGCCCGGTGTCAGCAGAATCTGTCTCCGCGGCGCGGGCGGCGGCGGGCTTGCGCGAAGGCGAGCGCTTTCTCCTTTACGCCGGGGGCATCAGTCCACACAAGAACCTCGAGACACTCATCGCCGCGCACGCCCTGCTCGCGGCGCCGCGTCCCCGACTCGTGGCCGTCGGCGACCTTGAGCGCGAGACCTACGTCTCCGCCGCGACCGCCGTTCGGGCTCAAATCGCTGCACTCGGCCTGGAAGGGGACGTCCTTCTTCCCGGGTTCGTTTCCGATGAGACGCTTGCGGGGCTCTACACTGGCGCGAGCGCAGTCGTGATTCCCTCGCTGGCCGAGGGATTCGGGCTCCCCGCCGTAGAAGCTGCGGCCTGCGGAGCACCGCTCCTGCTCAGCGACATTGCGGCGCACCGCGAGACGCTCGGCGGAGCCGCCCTATTTTTCCCGCCGCGCTCGGCCGAGCGACTGGCCGGCGAACTCCACCGGTTGCTCGAAGACGAGGAGGCCCGCCAGGATGTCGCACAGCGATGTCGCCGAGCAGTCGCCGGTCTCTCCTGGAACGCCGCGGCCGCCGTTCTCCGCGACCTTCTTCGCGCCGCGGCCGGCCTTCACAAGTGAGGCTGTGCCATTCGCAGAGAGACGGGAGCACCAGCCCCTTGCCGTAACCGAGAAGCCTCGTCGATCGCATCAAGGTACGCCTTGACGTGCGCCTCCTCGGAGTAGCGCTCGACGTAAGCGTTATAACCCCGCGCCCCGAGTTCGTTCCGAAGCGTGGGGTTGGTCTGGAGCCGCGTCATTGCGTCTAAAAGCTCGTCCTCGCTTTGAAAGGTAATCCCACCGCCGGTGTCCTGGACGACCTCGGAGACCGCGCCAAGATCCCGAGCGATCACCGGCGTCCGCTGTCCGAGCGCCTCGAGGGTAATGAAACCGAACGTCTCGTACACCATCGATGAGACGAGAACCGCGATTGCATCACGGTACAAGCGCCGCAATTCATCGGGGTGAACCCGACCGAGGAAATGAACGTGCGGCATGCCGTGTGCGAGCCGGCGCAACTCCGGCTCGTAAATGCCGTCGCCCGCGATCAAAAGGTCTGCTTGCGAATAGCGTCGAAACGCTTCGATGAGCGTCTGCGCACCCTTGATCTTCACGAGCCGACCGACGAACAGGAAATACGGCCGCCCGCCTGGCCTGACGACAGGCTCGGGGACCGTCGCGCTCTCGGCGAGCGGCAGGAAGTACGGCAGGTGGCGCATCGGATAAGAAAACCCTCGCCGCCGGTGCTGCTCGATCGTCGAACGACTAGGCGAGAGGAATAGATCGACACGCGGGAGTTCGCGTTCCAGCAGATTGGTGTAGCGCCAGAGCTGCGGCGGGCGGCTGTAGCTCAAGGTGCACCGCAGACACGACGGCGCCTCACACAGCTCGCGATTCTGCTTCCACAGATCGTACATAGGGCAGACCAACCAATGGTCGTGCGTCGTGTAAACCCGCAGCGATTCTTCGCCATACCGCAAGACGCCGGGTCCGAAGAGCGTGACCAGATGGAAGTGCACGACGTCGAAGCGTTCCGCCGCGAAGATCCGATCGAGGGCGTGCGACTTCAGGCCCGGCCTTCCGCTCAAGTAGGTCACGAGCGGCGACAACGAGCGGAATCGATGACGCAAGGCGTGCACGGTGACGTTCGGGTGGTGCGGGAAATCGCCGCGCGGGCCAGCGGATGTCAGCAGGCGATAGGACTCCACGCAGTGGACGACCGTGACCCGGTGGCCTCGCCGCGCCAAGGCGTTGCTCAGCCGGTAGAGGAACATCGCCTCGCCGCCGAAGTGATACGGCGGATAGAACGTCGTCACCATGCAGAAATTCAGCGGGCGCGTGCTCATCTCCGTTACGACGCCGGGGCCGGGACGTTCGCGAGCGAGGGCACGTCGGCGTGCACGTGCGTCGCTAGGTGGTCGTGAGTCGTGAGAATGACGACGTTCTCGCGACGGCACCAGTCGGCGACGCCGGGCGCGGTCATCGCCAGCTCGGTGGCGCGGAGCGCCGCGTCTCCGGCACAAAGGTAAGACCGGGAGGCGTCGACTCGCACGAGGAGCGCCGCGTGACCGCGCGTGTGCCCTGGCAGCGGGATGAACAGAAGCCGTCCATCTGACGCGACGTCGTACGACCGCGGGAAGGGTCCAATCGGCGGACCGTCGAAATCGACCGCGCGTGGACAGAGCCCGGCGGGCCACCGCTGTGGGAGGTAGCCTCGCATCCGCCCACCGATCCCCTGCGCCGCCTCCCATTCGGCGCGCGCCACGAGCACCTCCGCATGTCGGAACGCCGCAAGACCGCCGACATGATCGGTGTGCAGGTGAGTGAGAACGACCCATCGCACACGGCGTAGGTCGAAGCCGACTCCCGCCACCTGGGCCGCCGCTTCATCATGTGGGCCGAGCTCGAACCGTGCGAGGCGGAAGAATGGGTACCAACGCGGGAAGTAGCCCGGCTCTGCGGCTGCCGCTGTCTGACCCGCGTCGACGAGGCACAAGCCTTCGGGGTGCTCGATGAGGAAGACATTGACCGGGGCGGTTTCGTCGCGCCAGTGGTGGCCAAAGTAACGTCCCACTCCACGTTCGCCGCGCTTCTGCCGAACGCGACCGGTCGAGAAGGCCGAGATCCGCATGTCAGATAGTCGTCGTGTGCGGGTGTGCCTGTCGTCTCCGCGCCAAATACACCAGTATCCCGAGTGGCAGGGCTGCGACTGCAACGAGGTGATGGAGAAAATGCAGTGCCACTCCACCGATGGCCCGTGGCAGACCCTCACGGTGACTGAGCAGCTTGTAGAAGGAAAGGTTGAGCGCGAGAAGCAGAACCAACGCCACGATTGCGATCGAGACGCTTCGGAGAGCGGCGGCCGCCACCAAGCCCAAAGACGCAATTGCGCTCAGCCGATGGCGCCACCCAAGGTTCAACGCAGATGCATTGGCGGAGCCGCGGTGTTCGAGGAGCAAACCAACCCACGGGATCCCGCGGACGAGCAGGTCCGTCCGCAGCATGCTCCACAGGCTCCAATCCTTCAGGTGCTTTCCCTGCACCGCCGGATCGAGCATGATCCGCGCTCCGGTCTCCGACAAGCGCATTCCGAGCTCGATATCCTCGATCGGGTGCTCGACGAATCCTCCGCAGGCCTCGAACGCGTCGCGTCTCACGGCGCCAAGGCCGGCCCAGAACGTGCTCGCGGGCCCGGCCGCGGATTGATGGACGTGATGGTGGAGCAGGTTGCGGAAGATCGAGACGATTCCGGGCGCCGCCGGAGCGTCGTCATAGGAGCCGAACAACGCGACCAGGTTTGGGTCAGCTTCGAAGGCCTTCCGAATGCCGACGAACGCATCGGGATGTACCGTGACATCGGCGTCCACGAAGACCAACACGTCGCCGCTGGCCTTACGAGCTCCGGCGTTGCGCGCCAGACCGGCGTGCTTAATCGAGGTGTCGTCCACGACGATCGTCTGTTCCGGACCGGCAGTAGCGCATTCGATTGCGGCCAGGCAATGTGCGAGCGTCTCAGGCCGGTTCGTCGCAGGCACGATTGCGGTTAGCTGTAACATGACTTGGGTCGTCAAAGGCGAATCCGCAAGAACAATGCCGAAGGACCCGCCGAAGAAGTGACCTTGTTCGTGCCTTGCGGACCTGGAGTTCGATGTTGTGGAGACTTTAGTCCGTGTTCAGGGCTACTCTGGGCGCTCATGCAACATGAGCCTGTCCTGGAATTCGGCATGGGCCGTGCGTTGGTGACCATCCGTGGCGGCTCCAAGGATCTTCACTCCCGACTACTACAAACGCATGCGCGACCTCGAGGAGGGGTTGTGGTGGAACGCGGGCATGCGCGACGTCGCGGCGCTCCTGCTCCATCTTGCGCGGCTGCCGCCAGACGGCGTGCTGCTCGATGTGGGATGCGGATCAGGGCAGACGATGACATGGTTCGAGCGAGGACATCCGGGATGGCGGACTGTCGGCATCGATGTCGCGACGGAGGGTCTCGCAGCCGCGCGGGCGCGAGGCGTAAACGCCGTCGCGCGGGCCTCAGCGCTCGAGTTGCCCTTCCGGTCTGAATCGGTGGACCTCGTCATCACCCTCGACGTGCTCCAGCACGTTCCGCTCCGAGGGGGAGACGCCAAGGCGCTCGCAGAGATTGCCCGCGTGCTGAAGCCTGGAGGTTACGTGTTCGTGAGGACCAACGCCCAGGCATTTCCGCATACCCCCGACGACTTGGCTTTCCAATTTCACAAGTACCAGCCGGAGGAGCTGAACGCCAAGTTAGCAGCCGCCGGATTGCGCGTCATTCGTCTGAGTCGTGTGAATGCCGTGCTCGGTCTTGCCGAGATTCCGCGCGAACTGCGTGTGCGGAAGCAGGAGCACTCCTATCATGGCATCCTTGCCGAGCCGCGAACCGCGTCGCGCTTGAGCTCTCGGTTGAAGCGCGGCTGGCTTCGCTGGGAAGGGTGGGTCGTCCGACGCGGAGGCAGATGGCCACTGGGTCGGACGATTGTGGCGCTCTGCCAGCGGTATGGTGCAGGTCCACGAGGCGATCACTGAGGCAGGTCAGTGAGGGACGCTTCCCATCCGAAGCGAGGCGAGCGGTGCCGCGTCTGAACCGGTGAGAGACACACGCCGACCGTTCGCCGCAGCATGATAACAGGCGGCGATCACCTCCATCACGTCGCGACCATCTTGACCGGTGGTGGGAGGACGCCCACCCGTGCGAAATGCTTCGAAGGTTCGTTCGAACACGAGGCGCGTGGCGACCATCCCCGGATCTTTCGGATTGCGAGCGAGTGTTGTTCGCGAATGGCCGCGCTCTCGCCATGCAATTCCGGAGACGCCGTACTCAACGCGCAGGTGCGGTGTGGTAGCACGAAAGAGGCCCCCCGAGAGGCGCGCACGCCCCCCGAACGACGCGCGGAAGGATGCGGAGGGTGTTTCAGCGCGAACCTCGAAATACTGCGTCTCGCCTTTACACAACCGGTTCTGCGTCACATGCGCTAAACGGCCGCGGGTGAATTCCAGCGTCACGAGCGCCACGGCATCCGTGTCACCCTCCCGGACGCCACAGGTCGAAGTCGAAGCCTGGACCGCCACGGGCTTCTCTCCAAACAGCGCGATGATGAAATCCACCAAGTGGACTCCCGCCTCGTACAGAGTGCGTTGCAACATCCGGCCGCGCCATCCAGGCTCCGCCCAGGGAGGCAGATCCATTAGTTGCCAGGCTTGAGCGAATACGGGGCCATTGGGGGTTTCGTGCGCAATGCCGTCACGAATAGCGCGGAAGATAGGCATTTCACGAAATTCGTGGTTGAGTCCGATGGCCCTGCCTGACGCCGTGGCGGCGGTAAGCACCGTGTCTGCCTCCTCGAGGCTGGACACGAACGGCTTTTCGCAGATGACGTGAGCCCCTGCGGCGAAACTCCGAAGACAGTACTCTGCATGGCTGTCGGGCGGAGTCCCGACAATCACGACGTCCGGCCTGCCGTCAGAGAGCATCGCTGTGAAATCGGCGAATACTGGTATCCGGTAGCGTTGAGCGGCTCGCTCGCGCCTAGCCGCGTCGAAGTCACACCCGCCGACCACCGAAACCGAGCTGATGCCAGCCAGGGCCGGCAGGTGAAGTGTGCTGGCCGCATTGCCGAGTCCAACAATCGCTATCCGCATAGTGACAGTCCCTGGGGCTGTGGGAGCAGTTCATTCTGCCACGCGCGCATGGCTCGCGTGCTGTCCTGCTGAGTCCAGAACTGTGTCGTGCCGATTCGGGCAACCACGCCCGCGATCGGCGCTATAACTGCGACCTTTAGTTCTCGATTTGGTGGACTTTGTTCCGAGAGTTCCGGTGAAGTCTCAGGGGCGCCAACCGCCCCTGGTGCAAGGGCCCAGACGGTCGACAAATCACTCGACGGCTCCGTGGCTGAATGTTTGCAGAAGCCCCTTCAGTCAAGACGGGCTGAAAGTCCAACGATTCAACAAATTAGTGAGGCGTCCTACTCCTAAAGCACGCACGCAGCGCCTCGCACAGAATGCCAAACGATGGCGATAGTTCCAGCGGATCTAGATGCCCGACCGCGGCGGGGCGTGGCGGCCGAGCCCTCGCGCGCGCCGGCGCCAGCGGCGTTGAAGGTCGTTCAAGCGGCGACGACCGTCACCATCCTGCAGGTGTCGATTCTCGTCGTCATGCTCACGCGCTCGAAGCTGACCGCGGTGCTGCTCGGGCCGGAAGGCGTCGGGATTGTGGGCACATTCGACCAGCTCGTGCAATTTGTCGCGCAGCTGTCTGCCTTCAGCCTGATCTCGGCGCCGTCCCGGTTCATCGCCCGCGCCGCCCTCGAGCGCGGTAAGGCCGTCGCCTCGACTTACGAAGCGCTTTTCAAACTGCTGCTGCTGACAACCGCAATAGGCACGCTCGGCACGATTCTCGTGCTGAGGCTTGAGCCGCACATCTTGGGGCGCGCCCTCCACGAGTACGGCCGCCTGACGCTGCTCGTGCTGACAACCGTGCCTGTCGTCGCCTTTTCCGGCTTCTACGCCAATGTCGCGGCAGCGGCGACTGGTTACAAGACGGCCACCGTGTACCTGTTCGTCGCCGCCGTCGTGGCGCTGATCTCGGCGCTCCTCGGGATCCGCACGGGCGGCATTCCCGGTCTGTACGTCGCGAATCTGATTGGGACCGGCGCTCTTGTCCTTGCTTTCGCCGCGTACTTGCACCGGAAAGCTCATCTCAAACTGCACCAGCGGGGGTTCAGCCTGTGGACCGTGTTCCAGCGGTGGCCGGATCTGCTGCCCTACTGCAGCACGACATACGTGCTGTCGTTCGCGCAACCGCTGGCGTTTCTGATCGTTCGTGGCGCTGTCGTCAAGAGTCTTGGGGCAGCTCAAGCCGGGTACTTTCAGGCGGCGTTTGCGGTCTCGTCGATTGCGAGCATGGTGCTTATGCAACTCATCCGCACCTATCTTGAGCCGAAGGTGAACGGCGTCGGGTCGGCTCGCGGGAAGATCGATGCCGCAAACGAGTTCCAACGGTCGTTCTGCGTGCTTGTAATGCTGGGCTCGCTCCCGATCGTTCTATTTCCGCGAGAGCTGGTCTCGATCCTCTACACCCGGCAGTTCGCACCCATCAGTCCGGTTCTGTACCTTTTCGTCGTTGCCGACTGTGTGTTCCTGAGCAGCCAAGTGTACGCAACGGCGATCATGGCCCTCGACGACTTTCGAGCCTATTTCCAGATACACCTGGCGGGCCTCGTGGTACTTTCCGGGCTGGTGTGGACACTGACGCCGCGGTTTGGGCTCCCGAGTGTCGCGTGGAGCTTCCTGGCGTCGCGCTGCCTGGTGTTTGGGCTGATTCAGTTCGCGTTGAGGCGGCGCCACGGCTTGGGAATGACGCGCCAGGTCGGCGGCACCCTGGCGTACGCCGTCGGCGCGCCAGTGGTCGTCGCGTTGGCTCTCGGCACGCCGTCGTTTTCCGGCATTGCCAGCTACTCCATTCGCGCGGGCCTTTGGATGACAATTGCACTCGGCACGCTCGGGTTATTGACCCGGACTGAGCGCACGTGGCTGATCGGGATGGGCCGCAGCCTGTTCGCCCGGCCAAACGGTGGTATTGTTTGAAACGCGCGACTGCAATCAACGGTTGATCGCTGGACGCCACGGCGAATCAGACGGCGAGAGCATGGCAGCATCGGTCGCGGGCGCGAACGTTGAGGTGCTGAACCATCAGGTGCCCGATTCGCCAGCGAAGGAAGTGGTCGTTCCCTCGATGACACGCGACAGGTTCTGCCGGGAGCGGAACCTGCGACCTGCCATCATGAAGATCGATGTCGAAGGCGCCGAGGTCAACGCCCTCAAGGGAGCGCGCGAAGTGCTGACGGGCAGCCGGCCCACGATCCTCTGCGAGATCCACCCCGAAGCAAATGGCAAACTGTGGTTTCCACGGGCTCGTCACAGCACGCGGCTGAGGGATCAAGATCAGACCGATAAATCCTGCAACAACGCGGCGATGAACCGTTCCGCCTCGGCAAGCGAGCAACGCATCTTCCTGTAGACACTCTTGGGGCTGCTGATCAGAAATCGATCCCCGCAAGAAAGTCGGCGACGATGTCCTCGAAGCCACGAGCCTGGAACCCGAGGTCTCTTTTCGCCTTCTCCGAGGCATAGAACGGATACGCGTAATTGCGCGTCCACACTAGATTTGGCGGCGCACCTTTCGCGCGAGCGCGTCGATTCGTGACCGCGCCCACCAAATCCCGCACCACGTCCGGAACGGCGACGACGCGCTTCTTCAAGCCGGAGATTCGCTGAACCCGCTCCGCGATATCGCGGAAGGTGAGGTTCTCACCGGCGAGGATGTATCGCTCCCCGGGACATCCCGAGGTTGCTGCTCGTCGAATTCCGTCCACGACGTCATCGACGTGCACGACGTTCAGGCCTCCCCCGGTGCATACCACAACACTGCCAAACAGAACACGTGCAATGACCTCGCCGCCGCGATATCGTCCCATGTGCCAGCCAAAAACGAACGCGGGATTGACAACGATGACGTGCAGCGAAGCGTCGTTCGCAGCGACCGCGATATCTTCCGACTGGTGCTTGCTGTCGTTGTAGCTCAAACCGAGGGCGCCGAGGTTGTAGACGAAGCGCTCGTCGGCCGGCGCTCGCCGATCGGGCGAGATCCCAACGGCCGCCGTGCTACTGACGTGTACGAGCCTCGTCACACCCGCTCGCCGGCAAGCAGCAATAACGTTGCGCGTCATCTCGACGTTGTCGGTCTCCATTTGCCGCCTCGCCCCGTCCGGACCGGGGGCGCGAGTGAGCGCGGCGGCGTGGATCACGAGCCTGCATCCCTCAAGTGCGTCCGGGAGCTGCGACGCGTCGCGCAACTCCTTCCCCATCACGACGAGCCGCCGGTTGCTCGCGTCCGCCACGCCCGAAGGGAACGCATGAACGATTGCGCGAACGTTCGCGCCGCTCCCGAGGTAGCTCTGCACTAACCGCGAACCGAGAAATCCCCCAGCACCGGTGATCGCGATGCGGGGTGCCTCGCGCTCGAGTTCGCGCGTCGCTTGCCACGATATCGCCGGCAGCGGCGTCGGCGTGGAGACCCGGCTGCTGCCAGTGAGGAGGCCCGTGTCTCGCGCCCAAGCGACATGCTCTTCCACGCCCCGTCGCAGCGGCAGAACGGGTACCGACGGATAACGCGCACGAAACGCCGAGTCGTCAACCGCGCTGCTCACAACTTCACCGCGCGCGAACGCGCGGAATTGTGCCTTGCCGTGTCCGAGACGCTCGAGCAACGGAATCGCAATCGTCGCCCCCGGAACCGTCAGCCACAGCGGCAGGATGATACGCCTGCGCGGAACGCGCAATGCCTGTGCGATGAGTGCTTGCAGCTCATGAAAGAGAATTGGTGATGCACCGCCAAGGTTCAGAATCGCTTGGTGCGGCGCGGGGTGCTCGATCATCGCGAGGATGGCCGATGTCACATCGCTGACGTGCGTTGGATGCGTGATCTCACCGCCTTTGAGCTCGATCGCGAGACGTTGCTGAAAAACGTGCTTATATGAGGGGATTTCGAGCCTGCTTCCCACGCCGTAGATCGGGGCGGGGCGCAGGATGTTGAGCGTTGTGCTCCGATGGGGCATTGAGAGCAGCCGCTGCTCGGCTTCCCATTTTGTTCGTTGGTACGGAGTTTCCGGCTTTGTCTCGTCCGTCTCGACGTACGGCCGCGTATGACGCGGTCGACCATAAACCCCAGCGCTGCTCATATGAAGGAAGTATGCGACGCCGCTCTCGATTGACGCGGCATACACGTTCGCAGCACCGTTGACGTTTGCGCGCTGCATCTCGTCGATTGCGCGAGAGCGGGGATCGACTTTCGCGGCAAGGTGCACGACGACCTCCGCGCCTTGTACGGCAGCGTGCACGGCGTCGCGGTCTTCGATGGCGCCACCGACGAACGTCGCACCGGGTGGAAGTCCCTCCACCGTAGGCGCCTGATCGAATGCGCGCACGACGTGCCCGCGTTCAGCGAGCGCGCGCACAAGGTGGCGTCCGACGAATCCGGAAGCGCCGGTCACGACGATCGTCCGTGGCGTGGCAGCGGCTGATCCCATGTGAGCGGTATTTTCGTCGCGTGCCCGCGCAGTATTTCTCAGTTTCGCGGCGCCGCGCAAGCCTCTCCTGCAGCCGGATTTATGTCTGCTTGTCAGTGCTCTTGGTCCGCGATCCATTCTGTGATGAAAATCGAACGACGTACCTGGATCACGATCTGATCTTCGCACGTGGATGGGAGTACGGATCAACGCATCTCGGTGCGCCATTGCACGCGTGGTGGCCGAACCTCAGGCTAAAGAAGTATGCGACAGAGGCGAATGTGAAGAAGATCCGATTTCACGATCTGCGTCACACGTGTGCAAGGTTGCTCTTTTGCGAGTGGAGAATCTCCGAAGATCATCAGCGAGCGCCTGGAGCACCGGAGCATGGAGCTGACGATAGAACGTGTACACCCATCCCGATGTTTCGATGCGGGAGTGCGGCATCGAAGATTGCGGCACTGTTGCACTAGCTTCGAATTAGCACTACATTGTCAGATTCTCATCGGTGGATTCCGCTGAAAACTGAGCACCAGATTTGACCATTGGGGACGTTCGGCAAAAAACAGCGCGGCTATAAGCTCGCGCACCACGTTGCGAATTTCGGGAAACGTGGGGAGCGGATTCGTTCGACGGCGCCGTTCCAATTGGAGAAATGTGTAGGTGATTGCCGCGAGGACCGCGTGATGGGTCCAGCCCGGATAGCTGCGACCTTCGAAGTGATCGAAGCCGAGCTCGCTTTTGAGGTCGCGGTATTGGAGTTCGACCGCCCGGCGGCCTCGCGCCAGCGTGACCAACGGTCGCAGGGCAATCGTCGGCGGACAGTTGCTGAAATAGTATTTCCGCTCGCCATCGGTCAGCGACTCTTCGCACAGCAGCCAGCGTTCGCCACGACTCTTCGCCGGACGCACGCGCACGGCCGCGAACCGGGCGACGAAGCGGCCCCTTGGTGCCCTGGGCCAGGTGGCGGTGCGGCTTCGGGTTCGCGCGCCGACGCGGGCGCTTCGGCCAGCCCAACGCCATGGAGAAAATGCTTTGTCACCAGAGATGATTTGCGGACGGAGATGCACCCTTGTACACTGTCGTCCATCTCGGTTAGATAGTAGAGGTGCCGCCAGATGCTCGAGGCGCTTCATCGGGTCGGGTCACGGATCCGCCACGCCCCTGTCATTCGGAATCAGCGCTGGCTCTGGAATGCGATAGAAGTGGGGTGGGAGGGCGCTTTCCGGGCATTGACGCGCGCCAACGGCTATGAAACGCGTGTGAACGGCGAAATCTTCCGGCTCGACTACAGGTACGGGGCGCGGTACGACCGTCACGACCAGCACGCGTACGAACCGGAATTCTACGGAGCCTTCGTGAGGCGTGTCAGCGCGGGGATGACCGTTTTCGACATCGGCGCACACATCGGGATGTTCTCGCTCGGAGCCGCGCGTCGAGCGGGTGCCCAGGGAAGAGTGGTCGCGTTCGAGCCTGCGCCCGAGACGCTTCAGATCCTCAAACGCCATGTCGCCTACAATCGCGACCTGGGCCCGATAGATGTCGTCGGCGCCGTGATCTCCGACAGGGAAGGCAGCGTTTCTTTTTACACGTATCGCGAGAGCATGGCAGCATCGGTCGCGCGCGCGAACGTCGAGGTGCTGAACCCTCAAGTGCGCGATTCGCCAGCGAAGGAGGTGGTCGTTCCCTCGATGACACTCGACAGGTTCTGCCGGGAGCGAAACCTGCGACCTGACATCATGAAGATCGATGTCGAAGGGGCCGAGGTGAGCGTCCTCAAGGGGGCGCGCGAAGTGCTGACGGGCAGCCGGCCCACGATCCTCTGCGAGATCCACCCGAAGCAAATGGCAAACTGTGGGTCGTCACTGGAGGAGCTGCACGCTTATCTCGAGTCTGTGGGCTATTTGGTGGAACCTATCGATCCACCCAACCCGATGGGTATTTTCCACGGGCTCGTCACAGCACGCGCCTGAGGGTACGGATCAAAATCAGCCCCCAAAACGGGGCGCTGCAGCAGAGGAACTTCTAGGAAATGGCCGGATCCAGGGCTCCATCAAAACATTGAACATACCTAACGACGTCGGCGATGTTCTTGTTCTTGTTTCGCTGTTTGAGACACCCTTCCTATTCGGGCCGCTGGAGCTGGCTCTCATAAGCCATGAGCCGGCGAAAGCGGCCGTTGTCGATGTCGCAAGTGTTCCGGGCTGTCCACTCCTCGGCGCTTGATCTGTCTTGACCGTTTCACAGCATCACGACGGTGTTGCCCGCCAAACATCTCTTCGGTCACGGCGGACCATGATGACTCGTGCGATCTCCCTCCGTCGGAGGGAGGTGGGTAACCTGATATGGAACGACCCCGTCAAGTCAGCTTGTTGGGTTCGATCTTTTTCTCCTCATCTCTCCTCGATGTCCAGGCCGGCGAGCAGGCCCCCCTCAGAAGCGGGCCCGCGCAGCCGGCC
>Ga0306920_100001922_pt1 | contig 25922 bp, 22 predicted proteins | sample flu12Cox44000170_FD_204666 | JGI IMG/M metagenome (GOLD analysis project Ga0306920, IMG submission 204666) | Lab enrichment of tropical soil microbial communities from Luquillo Experimental Forest, Puerto Rico - flux4day.12C.oxic.44.000.170 (v2)... | ecosystem: Environmental > Terrestrial >...
CCCGCCCGCGGCGCCGCCGAGCGACGCGGGGACCAGAACGTAGTCGCCGTCCCACAGCGGCAGGTGGCGCCGCCCGGCCTGGCGCTCGTCGATCAGCGCGAGGTCGAGGGCGATCGCGGCCGCATCATGCCGCGACGCTCGGCCTTGGGCACCGAGCGGCTCGAGCTCACGAGGCCGGCCCCACGTCAGGCGGCGCGTGGCCCCGAGGCCGGTCGGCCACCAGCGCGCCGGCTGGGTCGGCGGCAGCCAGCGGGCCGCAGCGCCGCCGCCGGGGAGCGCGGCGGCGATCAGCGCGAGATCGGCGGGATGGCCGGCGAGCGCGACGCGCACGGCGTCGGGCGCCGCGCCGGCGGGGATGACCTCGGCGCCGCCCGTGGACACGGCGGTGCCGACGATCAGGGTGCGCGGCACGCAGCCCGCGGCGCGCAGCGCCTCGACGCGCAGGCGCGCGTCGTCGGGCGCCGCGCCGGCGTGGTCGAGCGATTCGATGAGCAGGATGGGAACTCGCGTCACGCGCTGCGGATCCGCCGATGGGGTCGATAATGCCCGGGCCCGGGAGGCTTAGTTCAGCACCTCGAGCTCGCGCGGGCTCCGGGTCTGGAGACCTCTCATCCAGATCAGGAACCGGAGCCGCTCGCGTACGTGCAAATCGCAGTCCACCACCGCGGACTCCCCCCCCCGGCGCCCACCGCTTCGGGTGGTCGCGGCCACCGGGGCGAGCGTCGGCGAAGGAGGGATCCTGACCGGCCTCGGCCGGGGTTCGTGCGGGATCTCACGGCCCGCGGTCAAGCGTATGGACTGCATGCGGATACCAATGCGCTCGGCAAGCGCGGTCGCGAGCGCCGGGCTGGTCTCGTCGGGTGCCCACCAGCCGGCGACCTCGAGCCCGGTCAGGCCCTCGCCCACCTCGTGCGGGGCCGCGAAATCGAGCGCCAGCAGGACGCGGTCAAAGTGCGTCCGGGCCTCGTGCAGCAGGCGGCCAAGATGCGGCCAGGCCTCGTGCCGCGTCACTTTGCCGCGCGGCAGGAAGCTCAGGCGCTCCCCGCCCCCGCCCTGGACGCACTCGACCAGCGGAAGCTGGTCGAGCAGGCATTCGAGCAGTCCCGGCTCACCCTCGCGATCGAGCGCTTCGTGGAGGCGCAGCCGGCGCGCGCCGTCGATCAGCAGCACGCGCTGGCCATGCCCGACGAAGGCATCGGCCAGCTCGAGCAGGCCGAGGGCCAGCGGCCCGGCCTCGGCCCCGCTCACCACCTGGAGCCACGCCGGGTTGATCGCCGCCTCGGCGACCGAAATCAGACCTGAGGCAGGGCGCGCGACGCGGCCGCGGCGGCGACGGGTGCGGGCGCGGGGGCCGCGCCGCGGCCCGAGCTGGACCACGAGCCAGGCGAGGGTCGCGGCGAGCAGGAGCGCGAGGCGCGGGCCCCGGGAGAGACCGCGCACCGGCGGCCAAACGACCAGGCCGGCGAACAGGCCCAGCGTCAGCGCCGCGATCAGGAAACGCGGCGCTCTGCGGGGGGAGCGGTGGAGCACCGGTCGTCTCGTGTCGTCCATGACACCCGTTCCCGGGGAAGGTCTGGACCGCGCCCGGTCGCAGGGCGCGGCTATGAACCCGCGGAGGCTATCCCCGGCCTCGAGCGGGGGTCAAGCGCGCGGCGTGGGGTTGCCGCAGGCGGGCCGCGGCCCCACGCCGGCCGGCGCCGATGCGCGCCCTCGTGGTCAGGCCGCGCGGGCGGCCGGCGCCGCGCCGTCGTCGACCGCGCGCGCCGCGTGGTCGACCACGGCCGGCCCGCGGTCGGCGTAGGGCAGCGTGAAGAAGAACGTGCTGCCGTCGCCCGAGACGCTCTCGACCCAGATCTTGCCGCCGTGCTGCTCGACGATCCCCTTGCAGATCACGAGGCCGAGCCCGGTGCCGCCGGCCTTGCGGGTCGCCGAGGAGTCGATCTGGGTGAACTTCTTGAACAGCTTGGGCAGGTCCTCGGCCGAGATGCCCTCGCCCAGATCGCGCACCGAGACCCGCACCTCGCCGTCCAGCGGCTCGGCGGCGACCGTGACCTCGCCGCCCGGGGGCGAGAACTTGATCGCGTTCGAGAGCAGGTTGGTGAGCACCTGCGCCACGCGGCTCGAGTCGATGAACAGGTCGGGGAGCGCCGGCGAGACCTGGACGTCGATGCGGATGCGCCGCTCCTCGATCAGGGTGCGCAGGTTGTAGACCGCCTGCTGGACCACCGGCGCCAGGCTCGAGCGCTCGAGGCTCATCGGCAGCGAGGCGCTCTCGAGCTTCGAGAAGTCGAGGATGTCGTTGATCAGCACCAGCAGCCGTTCGGCGTTGGCGTGGGCGATGGTCAGCAGCTTGGTCTGCTGCTCGCTGTTGGGAAAGTAGCGCGGGTCGGCCAGCAGTTCGACCGCGCCCTTGACCGAGGTGAGCGGGGTGCGGATCTCGTGCGAGACCACGGCCACGAACTCGGACTTCAGCCGGTCGAGGGTCTTGGTGTGCTCGAACAGCTGGGAGTTGCGCACCGCGATCGCGGCCTGCGAGGCGTAGAGGGCGAGGAAGCTCGCGTCCTCGTCGCTGAAGCCGCCCTCCTTGTCGAGCGCCACCAGCAGGCCGATCGACTGGCCCTCGGCGACCATCGGCACCGCCAGCACGCTGGTGAACCTGAGGCCGCCGAGCGCCGGCAGCTCGAGCGGCGTGGCCGGGGGCACGGCGCGGCGCCGCACCGGGCGCTGCTCGAAGGCCGGCAGCCCCAGCGCGCGCTCGGCCTGGAAGAAGTGCGGCGCCCCCTCCTGGCGCGGGGGCAGCTCGAGCCCGTGCACCCCGGCGATGCGGCACTCCTCGGTCTCCTCGTGGCGCAGGTACAGCACCGCGGCGCGCCCGCCCGACAGCTCGGCGGCCTTCGAGGTGATGAGCTTGAGGCGCGGCGCGAGCTCGAGGTTCGAGCTGATCTCCTTGCCGACCTCGAACAGCGTGGTCATCTGCCAGGTCGCGAGCCGCACCTTCTCGCGCAGCTCCTGCTCGTGGTGCTGGAGGATCCCGTTCTTCAGGCGCAGCTCCTCGACCAGCTGGCGGTTGATCGCCTTGAGGCGGCGGTTGGCGATCGCGCGCTCGACGATCTGGTGGACGTCGTCGAGGTCGAAGGGCTTGGTGACGTAGTCGTAGGCGCCCTGACGCAGCGCGTCGATCGCCGAGGACGCCGAGGCGTAGCCGGTGACGACGATCACCGCGATCTCGGGGTCGACGCTCTTGGCGAAGCGCATGACCTCGAGGCCCGAGAGCCCGGGCAGATTGATGTCGGTGAGGATGATGTCGGGGCGGAGCGTGGGGATGTTCTTGACCGCCTCCTCGCCGTTTCCGGCCACCGTCAGCTCGTAGCCCTGGCCGCCCAGGAATTCGCGGAACACGTCGACCACCGAGGGCTCGTCGTCGACCACCAGCACGCGCGCGATCGGCTCCTCGCCGCCCGGCGTCGGCGCGGGCGGAACCGCCCCGGGGCCGGTCATTGGAGGTGCAGGGGCACGGGCGCGACGACGCGACGCCGCCCCGACTTGCGCGCCACGGTGAGCGCGTTGCCGACCGCCTCCAGCAGCTCGGGCGCCTCGAGCCCGTCGCGCGGGCTCACCGCCACCGCAGCGGTGGCGCTGACGTGCCCCACCCGCGCATAGCGATGCTCCTCGAGCGTGCGCCGCAGCCGGTCGGCGCAGCGCACCGCCGGCGTGCTCGCGGTCTCGGGCAGCAGCGCGGTGAAGCGGCCGCCGGCGAGCCGCGACAGGACATCGGAGTCGCGCAGCGCGAGCTTGAGCACCAGCGAGGTCTCGGCCAGCACCCCCTCGGCCACCGCGGCCCCGTAACGCTCGCGCAGCGCGGTGAAGTGATCGAGCTCGACGTAGACGATGGCGAGCGGCAGCCCGTGGCGCCGCGCGCGCGACAGCTCCTCGATCAGGCGGGTGCGGAACGCGCGCTCGTCGGGCAGCCCGGTGACGGGATCGCGGCCCGGCTGGTGACGCAGCCGCTCGAGCTCGAAGCGCGCCCCCAGCGCGGCGCCCAGCGCCCCCGAGGCGGTGCGCACCAGGCCGAGCTGCGCTGGCTGCCAGCTCTGGCCGGGGCGGCCGAGCAGATCGAGGGTGCCGAGCTGGCGGCCGCCGCTCATCAGCGGCATCGACACGCAGTCGCGCAGGTCGCCGGCCGCGGTCTGCCAGCGCCCGCGTGCGCACCACGGCTCGATCTCACCGCCGGGGCCCAGCGCGTGCAGGGCCACGCCGTCGCAATCGAAGGCGCGCCGCAGGTTCTCGATCACGCGCGACAGCTCGCGCGGATCGGCGGTCGCCGACAGCAGCGCCTCGCACGCCTGCCACAGCACGCGCGAGGCGCGGCGCCGCTCGCGCCCCGCCGCCTCGGGGCGGGCCCCGGGCGTGGCGTCGCCCGCCCGGGTGCCGCGGTCGGGGCCGGCGGCGCGGGCGCCCGGCTCGCGCCCGCGGCCCGTCTCACGCCGCACGGGCCACCGGCCCGGAGCCGCCCAGCGTGGCCTTGAGCTCGCTGATGCGGTGCGCCGCGTCCTTGATGCGCGCCGATTCACGCAGCACCACCTCCAGTCGTTCGCGCACCCCCGCCTGCTCCGCCATCGGCGACATGAGCAGCAGCTGGGTGTTGCCGCGCACCCCCACCAGCGCGTTGGTGATGTCGTGGTGCAGGCGCAGCACGTTGACCACCGCCTGGCGCCACCCTTCCTCCTCGGCCGACCACGCCTCGATCGCCGTGCGCAGGGCCTGGGCAAACGATTCCTGGCCGGCCCCCGCCAGGCCGTCGGCCAGGGCGGTGAGCCGGGCGCGCATCTGAGCGCCGGGCGGCGGAGGCGGAAGCGGCGCCGGCAGCGGGGCGGGCGCGGTGGTCATGCGGCCTCGCTTTCGCTGCTCAGCGCCTTGTGGAGCCGGAGCCGCAGCCGCGACATCGCGCGGGTGTGGACCTGCGAGACCCGCGATTCCGAGATGCCGAGCGTGCGCCCGATCTCCTTGAGCGTCAGGTGCTCGTAGTAGTAGAGCGCCACCACCAGGCGCTCCTGCTCCGGCAGCAGGTTCAGGGTGCGCAGCAGCACGAAGCGGGTCTGCTGCTCCTCGAGCTGGGCCTCGAAGTCGACCGCCTGCGGATCGGCCAGGTGGTCGGCAAGCGTGGCGTGCTCCTGGTGGTCGTCGCCGGCGCGGCTCTCATCGAGCGACACCAGCACCGCGCCGCGCACATGGTCGAGCAGGCGGTAGAAGTCGCCTCGCGACATCTTGAGCTCGCGCGCCACCTCGTCCTCGGAGGCGGCACGGCCCAGCTTCTGGTCGAGACGCCGCGTCACGCCATCGAGGTTGCGGGCCTTGCGCCGCATCGAGCGCGACACCCAGTCGAGGGCACGCAGCTGGTCGAGCACCGCACCCTTGATGCGCCACACCGCGTAGGTTTCGAACTTGACTCCCTTGCGGGTGTCGAACTTGGCGTGGGCGTCGAGCAGCCCCAGCACCCCGGCCGAGTAGAGGTCCTCGTGATCGACGTTGCGCGGCAGCGTGGCGGCGACGCGCTCGACCACGTGACGCACCAGCGGCGCGAAACGGCGCAGCAGGTCGTCCTTCGAGTAGGTGGTGGGCGGGCCGGACGGCGCGGGCGCGGCGCGGGTGCGGCCCGCCGCGGCGGGCCGGCCGGTGCCGCGGATGACGCGCAGCGCCGGGGCGGCGACCCGCCCGTTGGCGGGGGCGCGGCCGTTGACGGCGGCGCGGCCGTGGTCGTCGGCGCGCCGGCTGACGGCGCGCGCCGCGCGCGGGTTGGAACGCGGGTTCGGGCGTCCGCCGCGCACGGCGGTGCGGCGCGCCGGGCGGCGGGTCGTGGACGAGGCAAGGGTGGTTCGCGGCATCGGGGCTCCTCGGACGGTCAGGCTTCGAGACGTTCGGGGTGAGGCAGCAGCCCTGCCTCGGGATCGGGCAGCGGCCACAGTCGCTCCGCCAGGCCGCGATAGGCGGCCGCGGCGGGCGAATTCGGAAAGGCGGTGACGACCGGCTCCTGGAGCCGCACCGCGCGCGGCACCGACGGGTCGAAGGGCACCACCCCCCAGCACTCGATCTCGAGCTGGAGGAAGCGCCGTCCCACCAGACGGATGCGGTGCGCCGTCTCCTCGGCCTCCTCGGGACTGCCGGCCTGGTTGACGATCAGGTGCGGAGCGCGCGCCAGTCCCTGCGCCACCAGCAGCTTGATCAGGCCGTAGGCGTCCGAGAACGCCGGCAGCTCGGGGGTGCAGACCACCAGCACGTCGTCGGCGCAGCGGCAAAACGAGGTGACGTGGCGCGAGGCGCCGGTCGCGTTGTCGATGATGACGAGGTCGATCTCCTCGTCGAGCAGTCCGATGTTGCGCAGCAGACACTCGCGCGTGTAGTCGTCGAGCTCCGCGGTCTCGGGAGCCCCCGAGGCGGCGGGCACCAGCCGGACGCCGTGCGACCCCGACACCACGATCTCCTCGAGCGTCTTCTCCCCCGCCACCAGGTGCTGGAGGTCGTAGCGGGGGTGGAGCCCGAGCAGGAGATCGAGGTTGGCCTGGGCGAAATCGGCGTCGAGCAGCAGGACGCGCGCGCCGCGCGCGCCCAGCGCCACCGCCAGGTTGGCGGCGAGGTTGCTCTTCCCCACCCCGCCCTTGCCGCTCGCGATCGCCAGCGTGCGCACGCTCGGCCGGCTCCAGTGCGCCGGATGGTTCTCGGGCGCCGCCGCCGGGGTGGCGGGCGCGGCGCGGGCCGGGCCGCGGCGCGCCATCACGCGCAGCGGCCGGCCGGTCCGCTCGCCGGGAAGGCCGGGAGTCCCCGGGGAGCCGTGACGCTTCACGACCGCTCCTCCCCGATGCCGAAGGCGCCCCGCCAGTCCGGCGGGCGGGTGACGTCCGCCGCCGCGCCCGGTGATGCGGCGCCGGCGCCGTCGAGCGCGAACACCGCGGCCAGGAACTCCCAGTAGCGCCGCTGCTCGCGGCAGCGCCGCTCGGCGGCCTCGAGGCCCAGACGGTGGAGCCGGCGCTCTTCGGCGGCCAGGGTCGCGACCGCGGAGGCGATGCGGTCGAGCCGCGCCCCGGCGTGATCGGGGATCGGGGCCCGGGTGTCGGACGAGGGCGTGAAGGGGGTCATCATGCCGCCCTGCGCAGTCGTGGCTCGAGCGCCAGCGAGCGGCGCACCAGGGCGCGCGACGTCCGGCCGGTGCGCCGCCCCCGCAGCGCCAGACGCAGGTCGGCGAGCGCGGCCTCATAGGCGCGCTCGATCTGGCGCGTCGAGAGCCCCAGCACCGCCGCCGCCTCGGCCGGGGTGAGGCGCTCGACCAGCAGCAGCACCAGCGCGAGCTGCTCACGCGCGCTGCACGAGCGCAGCGCGGCGGCGACCCGCGCACGCGCCGGCGTCGTCGCGAGCGTGGCGCGGCGGGCGCGGGCGGCGGGACGGGGCGGGAGCACGAGCCTCATGCCGCCCGCCGGTTGACGCGCGGGGCGCGACGCGGCGCGACCTTGCCGCTGCGTCGGCGCGCCGCGCGTCGCAGCGGCTGCGCGGCATGCTCGAGCGCGCGGTGGACGGAGCGGCGCAGCGAGTCCATCGGGAACGGCTTCGAGAAACAGTCCGCGACCCCGGCGCGGCGCAGGTCGCGCTGCACCTCGGGACCACCATAGGCGGTCACGATGATGACCGGCTGCGCGTGACGCCCGTTGCGCAGCTTGCGCGCCAGGTCGAGGCCGCTCATGCCGGGCAGGCGCAGATCGGAGATGACGAGATCGCTGCGGCCGCGCTGCAGCCAGGTCCACGCGTCCTCGGCGGTCGGAAAGGTGTCGATCGTGAAGCCGTCATCCGACAACCCTTCGGCCAGGGCCCAGGACGTCGCGGGTTCGTCTTCGACGATCAGGATGTGGGGCATGGAACGGGCTCTCCGTGGGTAGCGGGCAAGACCCACGGTTGCAGCCCGCGTGCCAGCCGGGGCACAGCGCGGCCCGGCGCGCGCAGTTGCGGGCGCGGCCCGGCCCGGGGGCGGGCCTGGCCGCGCGCGGCACGGTCGCGCCACGACGTTTGCGGATGGGAGCTTAGGGCGACGGAGCCGACGGTGCGCGGCGCCCCCCCGGGGGCCCCGGGGTCGTGCGTTTCGAGGGCGCGGCGTGCAGATCGCAGGCCACGGCGTGCAGATCAGCCGCCCAACCACGGGCCGCCGGGAGGCCGCGCGCGCTTACTTCCTGACCGGGGCTCTCAGGCCCCGTCGGCGCCATCCTCGGTATCGTCGCCGAGCGCGAATTCCTTGAGCTTGGTGCGCAGCGTCTGGCGCGAGATGCCGAGCAGCTGCGCGGCGCGCGTCTTGTTGCCCTCGCACACGCCCAGCGCGTGCTCGATCGCCAGCCGCTCGATCTCGACCAGCGGCCGCACCACCCCGGGCGGGAACGGCCGGCTGGCCGGTGCGACGGCCGCCGGACCGGCGGGTCCGCGGGTCAGCTCGGCGGGCAGGTGCTCGGGACGGATCTCGTCCTCGGCCTCGAGCAGCACCACGCGCTCGATGACGTTCTTGAGCTCGCGCACGTTGCCGGGCCAGGCGTAGGCCACCATGGTGCGCAGCGCCTCGGGATGGAGCCGGACCGGCGGGCGTCCGAGATCGCGGCAGAAATGATCGATGAAGTGCTGGCCAAGCAGCTCGATGTCGCCGGCGCGCTCGCGCAGCGGCGGCACCTCGATCGGCACCACGTTGAGCCGGAAGTAGAGGTCCTCGCGGAACCGGCCCTCGGCGACCGCGCGCGCCAGGTCGCGGTGGGTGGCGGCGATGACGCGCACGTCGACCGTGATGTCGGCGCTCCCGCCCACGCGCCGGAAGGTGCGGGTCTCGAGCACGTGGAGCAGTTTGGCCTGCAGCCCGCCGGTCATCTCCCCGATCTCGTCGAGGAACAGCGTGCCGCCGTCCGAGAGCTCGAACAGCCCCTTCTTGAAGCGCTTGGCGTCGGTGAACGCGCCCTTCTCGTGCCCGTACAGCTCGCTCTCCAGCAGCTGCTCGGGGATCGCGCTGCAGTTGAGCTCAACGAACGGGCCCTCGGCGCGCGCGCTGTGGGCATGGAGGTAGCGCGCCAGCAGCCCCTTGCCCGAGCCGGTCTCGCCGCGGATCAGCACCGTCGCGGTGCTGCTGCGTCCCGCCTTCTCGAGCCGCTGCAGCGCGCGCTTCAGGCCGGCGCTGTCGCCGATCAGGGGCTGGAGCTTCTCGCGCCGGTGGTCGTCGACCTCGCGCCGCAGCCGGCCGTGCTCGATGGCGCGCGACAGCACCACGCCCAGGTGATCGAGGTCGGGCGGCTTGACCATGAAGTCGAAGGCCCCGAGCCGCGTGGCCTCGACCGCGTGCTTGATCGAGCCGTGGCCGGTCAGCATGATGACCGGCACCGTGGGGTCGTCCTGGCGCAGGCGGCGCAGCACCTCGAGCCCGTCCTCGGCCCCCAGCTTGAGATCGAGGAGGATCGCGCCCAGCGGCTGCTCGTGCGCCAGCTCCAGCGCCTCGCGCCCCCCCGCCGCCTCGAGCGGCTGATAGCCGCTGTCGCGCGCCCACTCGCTGAGGCTGAAGCGCAGCGAGCGCTCGTCGTCGACGATCAGCAGGGTGTGGGCGGTGTCAGCGCGGGTCGGGCTTTCGCCTCTGGCCATGACGTTTCTCCACGGGGAAGTCCAGCAGCACGGTGGTGCCGCGATGCTCGCGGCTCGCGACCTCGATGGCGCCGCCGTGCTCGTGCATGATGGTCTGCGAGATCGCCAGTCCGAGCCCGGTGCCCTGCGGCTTGGTCGAAAAGAACGGATCGAACAGCTTGCCGAGCACGCCGCGCGGGATCCCGGAGCCGGTGTCGCTGACCCGGACCTGGACGTAGGACAGCCAGCCGGGGCGCGCCTCGCGCCGCGCGCCGGCCAGGTCCTCGGCCCGGCGGCCGGGCGCGCGCCGCGGCGGCCGGCGCCGCAGGCGTCGCACCTCGTAACGGAGCGTGCCGCCGCGCGGCATCGCGTGCAACGCGTTGAGGGTGACGTTGAGCAGCACCTGGGTGACGAGGTCGGCGTCGATGAAGACCGGCGGCAGCCGCGGCGCGACGTCGACCTCGACCTCGATCCCGGCCTGGGCGAGCGGCTCGGCCTGGAGCTCGAGCACGCGCCGGATGCAGCTCTCGAGCGAGCCCGCCGACAGCACCGGCACGCGCGGGCGGGCGTACTGCAGCAGGCTGGTGACGATGCGGTCGAGGCGCGCCACCTCCTCGAGGATGACGTGCACGAAGCGCGCGCGCTCGTCGCGCGGCTCGAAGCGTCGCAGCAGCACCTGGGCGCTGGTGCCGATCCCGGCCAGCGGATTGCGGATCTCGTGCGCCACCCCGGCCGACAGCTGTCCCAGGGTGGCGAGGCGCTCGTGACGGCGCAGCTCCTGCTGCATGCGGCGCATCTGGGTGAGGTCGCGGAGCGTCAGCAGCACCCAGGGCGGGCGACCGATGCGGTAGCTGTGCAGTCGCACCGGCAACTCGCCCGCCGCGCTGTGCAGCACCGCCTCACGCTCGAGGCGCGGGGCGCGGAACGCGTCGCGCACCACGTCGTCGCCCGCCACCACGGTGCGCAGCAGCGCCGCCGCCTCGCGTCCGCGCGCGCGCCCGCGCCCCAGCGCCAGCAGCCGCTCGCCGGCGGCGTTGATGCTGGCGATGCGGCCGTGCGGATCGAGCAGCAGGACCGCCGAGTCCGCATCGGCCATCAGGGTGTGGGCGAGCGCCGGGAGCGGGGCCGCCCCGTTGGTTTCCGGCGTCCGTGCGTGCTTGAGGCGGGATCGATCCATCGCGCCCAGTATAGCAAGCGCATCGGACCGCGGCAGGGCGTGACGCGCCGGCCGCGGGCGCGGCGCAAGGGCGGTGGCGCGTCGGCTCAGCGGCGTCGCAGCTCGTTCAACACCGCGGTGACGACCAGGTCCTGGACGTCCGGGCGTTCATAGTAGCCGGCGCCGATCCGGGTCCGCGCGGTGGTGACGCGAGTCCAGCGCACGCGCGGCCCGTCACCGGGCGCGGGCGCGAGCCCGACGTGACGCGAGGTCAGCGGAGCGTGCGACCGGCGACGGCGACCGACGATGAGAAGCCGCTCGCGCGTCATCGGTTCCGGCACCACAGCGATCGAGGCGCAGGGTGAGCGGCCGGGCGCGCCGCCTTCATTGCGAAGGCTCGGACGTGTCCTTCTTCTCGCCCTCGCGGGCAGCCCCGGGTCCGGACGATTCGGACTTCCAGCGCTGCGCTCGCCGATTCTCTTCCTGGATCCGGGCATAGATCTCTTCTCGATGCACCTTCACTTCGGGGGGCGCCTCGATGCCCAGCTTGACCTGTCCGGAGCGAACTTCAAGAACGGTAATCTTCACTGAATCACCGATTCGAATGTTCTCTCCTAACTTCCTTGTTAGGACCAGCATGCTACGGCGACCTCCACTCCGGCTCCGGGTCGATATGCCCCAGGGACAAATTGCGTATCGGCAAGCGGCCCAAGCAACTTGAGCCCCAGAATACCGTTTTCCACCGACCTACTCCAACCCCGTTTGTCATTTGTCGTTCGCAACCACGGTCATCCCGGACAATTGCCGTTGTCGCGATGGCCCTGTCCGTGGCCATCGGGCCCGGCGGCGGCCATTCTAGATTACTATATTACAGTCGCTTACGTCGATCACGTGGAGCTGGCGGCGGCCGCAGGGCCACTCCGGCCTGGGCGTCGCCGCGCGCTCCTAGCCCTGAAGGGCGCGCTCGAGCTCGGTGGCGAGCGCCAGAACGCGTGCCGGCGCGTCGTGAGCGGGGTTCTCGGCGACACGGCGCATGAACGCAGCGCCCACCACGATCGCGTCGCAGAGGCCCCGCAGGGCGCGGGCCCGCTCGGCGGTCGAGATTCCGAAGCCGACCGCGATCGGCAGGGTGGTGAGGTGGCGCAGCGCCGCGATCCGCTCCGGGAGCTCGCCGGACTCGCCCGCCGACTGGCCGGTCACGCCGGTGCGGGCGAGACAGTAGAGAAAGCCCCGGCAACGCGCGATGAGAAGCGGCAGGCGATCGGGTTCCGTGGTGGGCGCCACCAGGGTGATGGTGTCGAGTCCGGCGCGCTCGAGCGGCTCCCACACTTCCGGTGCCTCATCGGGCGGCAGGTCGGACACCAGCACGCCGTCGACGCCGGCCGCCCGGGCGTGCGCCGCGAACGCCGCCACGCCGTCGCGCAGGATCGGATTGGCGTAGGTCATGAGGACGACGGGAAGCTCCGACTCACGACGCAGCCGCTCGACCAGGCCGAGCGCCTCGCGCACGCCGACGCCGGACCCCAGCGCCCACTCCGAGGCGCGCTGGATCTCGGGACCATCGGCGATCGGGTCGGAGAACGGAATGCCGATCTCGACCGCGCGCGCCCCGAGCGTCGCGAAGCCGCGCAGCATCTCGAGGCTGTGATCCAGCGACGGGTAGCCGGCGGTGATGAAGGGGATGAGACCGGTGCGTCCCGGGGCGCGCTCGAACGCCTGAGCGAGGCGGCTCATCGCGGGGCGGGCCCTCTGGACGCCGCCCGCGCGGTCCGTGCGTCGCGGGCGCGGGCGGGGGCGATGAAGCGAAGTGCGGGCGTCACGCGCGCCAACCTAGGAAGGCGCGCGATCCCTGTCAACGAGCCGCCGATGCGGCGCGGCTCAGGCGGCCTCGTCGAGCTTGAGGACGATCTTGAGCACGATCTCGCGCGGACCGCCGCCGCGCGGCAGCGGAATCGGCACCACCATCGCGTTGCCGTCCTCGACCTGCACCTCGCGCACCACCGGTGCGGACTGGGGCAGCGGCACGGGGGCCTGCGGCAGCGGCGCCGGCCGCAGCGCGGCGGCGCGCGGCGCGGGCGGCGGCGGGGCGGCGGCCGGGCGCGGGGGGGGCGTGAAGGTGGGCGGCGGCTCGACCTGCACGCGCTCGACGCGCGGTGCCGGAGCGGGCGGCGGGTCGTCGAAGTTGATCTCGCGCCCGTAGTCGATCGCCAGCGGGGCCGGCTCGGGCTCGCGCGGCGGCGGCGCCGGCGCCTGGCGCGGCGCCAGAACGGGTCCCGCCGAGGGTCGGGGCGGCTCGGCCGCAGACGGGCGCGGCACCGGGGCCGCGGCGGGCGCCGGCCCGGAGGCGGGCGCCGCGGCGGCCCGGCTGCCGGCCGGGGCTCCGAACGGCGTGCGGCGCAGGTCCTTGGTCACCTTTTCCATGAGCAGGTGGGAGACGCCACGGAAGGTCTCGAACACCCCCTTCCCCTTGGTCGCGATGGCCTCGAAGCTCGGCACCTTGTTGCCGGGGTTGAGCTCGGCGTTGAGTTCCTCGACGGTGTAGAGATTGGGCAGGTCGCGCTTGTTGAACTGCAGCACCCAGGGGATCTCGTCCAGGCTCAGGTTGTACTCGGCGAGGTTGGCGCGCAGGTTCTGGAGGCTCTCCTTGTTCTCCTCCATCTTGCCGACCTCGCTGTCGGCCACGAACACGATCGCGTCAGCGCCCTTGAGCACCAGCTTCCGGGTGGCGTTGTAGAACACCTGGCCGGGCACGGTGTAGAGCAGGAACCGCGTCTTGAAGCCCATGATCTCGCCGAGGTCGAGGGGCAGCAGATCGAAGAACAGCGTGCGGTCGGACTGCGTCTTCATGCTGACCATCTTGCCGCGGCTCGTGTCGGGCACCGCCTCGTAGATGGCCTCGAGGTTCGTGGTCTTGCCGCACAGGCCCGCTCCGTAATAGACGAGCTTGGCGTTGATCTCCTTGCCCGAGTAGCTCACGACTACCACGGTCAGCTCCTTCCTTTGCGACCCCACCCTGTCGCGGGGTGGATTCCCATGGAGCCCCTTGCCGCCCTTTCTCCACAGGGTCCCCGAGGGTGCTACGAACCGTTCATCAGCCTCGGTGCCGAAGCACGATGCCCGAACGAGCCCTACACACCGGATGGGGTCGCGAAGACCGTACGCCGGCGTCCTGCCGTGCGGAGACGCGTCGTGCGACGGGTGCACCGCCGCGCCGCCTGCCGTCAGGCAACTTATCGGCGCGCGTGTGCCGGACCTTTACGCGATTCGCAGCGCGCCGCAGGGCCCCGGCGCCCGCGCCCGGCCGGTGGTCAGGAGGTGATCAGCGCCGGATCGCGGTGGAGCCAGATTCCGGGTCGCTCGCGCACCTGGGTGTTGAGCCGGCCGGCGCCCGCCCGGTAGTGGCCGAGGAAGATGGCCTTGAGCTGCTCACACTCGCTGCTGGGAAAGTAACGGCACGCGCGCATGAACATCTCGTCGCGTCCCGAATAGACGAACGCGGTGACCTCGGTCACGCGCTCGTACTGCCCTTCGCCATAGGCGGCCTCGGGCGAGTCCTCCATGTCGAGCCACAGCGACGCCAGCGGCCGCACGATCTCGAAATCGTGCTTGGCGCTCATCAGATACTCCCAGAGCCCGAAGATCTCGAGCGGCACGAAGCGCTCCGATCCCTGGTCCTGGCCGCCATGACGGCGGATTCGGCATCGCACCAGCTTCTGGCTCGGCATGTTCGGCGCGAATTTAGCCCGCGAGCGGGAGCCCGGTCAACGACTCCCTGCCGCCGCGGCGGCCGCGGCCGGCGCGCGGGCGTCCGGCCCGCGCGGCGCGAGGCTTGACGCGTCTGGCCGGAAACCTTAGTTTCGCCGCGCCTCCCCACCCGCGTCGTGCCGCACCACCCAAGGAGCACGGAACAGGATGTCACGACTGGTGTTCGGCTGGCTCACCGCGTTGATTTCCGGCATGCCGCTCCGGCTCGGTTACCTGCTGGCGCGCCTGCTCTCCGAGGTCCACTTCCGCTTCTTCCCCTCGCGCCGCCACGCCGCGCTCGCCAACCTCGCGGCCGCCCTGCCGGGCTCGTCGCGGCGCGAGCGCCTGCGCATCGTGCGTCGCATGATGACCAGCTACAACTACATGCTGTTCGAGTTCTTCCGGCTCCCGTACCTGACCCGCAGCGAGCTGCTGCGCTCGGTCGAGGTGGTGGGGCGCGAGCACCTCGAGCGCGCCGCCGAGCGCGGTCGCGGCGTGGTGATCTGCTGCACCCACATCGGCAACTGGGAGCTGGCCGCGGTGGCGGTGGCCCACTGGGGCTACACGCTGCACGCCGTCGCCGGGGTCCAGCTCAGCCGCTGGCTCACCCCGGCGGTGCGCGAGAGCAAGGCCGAGCTGGCGATCCACACCGTGGCGCCCGAGGACGGCTTCCGCAAGCTGCTGCGCGCGCTCGAGCACGGCGACATGGTCGCACTGATGGTCGATGGCGACATCTACAACCACGGCACCGCGGTCGAGTTCTTCGGCCGCGAGACCCGCATGCCGGCCGGCCCGGGCGTGCTGGCCCAGCGCACCGGCGCCCCCATCATCTGCGGCTACTGCGAGCGCGTGCGGCCCGGGAAGTTCCGCATCGTGGTCGAGCCGGCGCTCGACCCCGCGGTCATCCCCACCACCGCCGAGCTCAACGCCCGGGTCGCGGGGCTCGCCGAGCGCCACATCCGCGCGCACCTCGACCAGTGGTGCATCTTCCGGCCGCTGTGGGACGGCGCCCCCGCGCCCGAGAGCGTGCCGGAGGCCGCGGCCCGGAGCGTCGAGGCGTGAGGATCGGGATCGTCACCCAGTCCTACTATCCGCGCTACGGCGGCGTCACCGAGCACGTCCATCACACCGCGGTCGAGCTGCGCAAGCGCGGCCACGACGTGCTCATCATCACCAGCCATTTCCGGCGCGGTGAGTCCTCGAACGGCAACGGTGTGGCCCGCATCGGTCACAACCTGCTGATTCCCTTCAACGGCGCGTTCGTCGATCTGGCGGTCGGCCTGAGGCTCGAGCACCAGATGCGCGTCCTGCTGCGCGCCAGGGATTTCGACGTGCTCCACACCCACGCGCCGCTGGTCCCCACGCTGCCGCTGATGGCGGTCAAGGCGGCGGACTGCGCGCAGGTCGGGACCTTCCACACCACCGGCGGACCGAGCCGGCTGCTCGAGCTCATGAAGCGCTATCTCGATCCGCTGATCGCCAAGCTCGACGCGCGCATCGCGGTGTCGGCCACCGCGCGCGATTTCGCCGCCGCCTACTTCCCCGGCACCTACCACGTCATCCCGAACGGGGTCGACGTCGAGCGCTTCCACCCCGCGGTCGCGCCGTTCGAGGCGTTCCGCGAACCGGGCCGCGTCAACCTGCTGTTCGTGGGCCGGCTCGACCCGCGCAAGGGGGTGCGGCTGCTGCTCGACGCCATGCCCGAGGTGGTGGAGCGGAGCGGCGGGCGCGCGCGCCTGCTGGTGGTCGGCGATTCCTATCTGCGGCCGCAGTTCGAGCGCTCGGTGCCCGGGGCACTGCGCGACCACGTGCGCTTCCTCGGCCACGTGCCGCAGCAGGACCTGGCGCGCTGGTACGCGACCGGCGACATCTTCGTCTCCCCCGCCTCGGGCAAGGAGAGCTTCGGCATCGTGCTGCTCGAGGCCATGGCCTGCGGGCGCGCGGTGGTCGCCTCCGACATTCCCGGCTACCGCTCGGTGGTGGTGCCGGACGTGAACGGCGTGGTGTTCCCGCCCGGGGACCGGGCCGCGCTGGCCCGCACCCTGGTCGCGTTGATCGACGATCCGGAGCGCCGCCGCGCGCTGGGCACGCGGGGGCGCGCGCGCGCCCTGGAGTTCGCCTGGCCGCGCGTCACCGATCGCATCGAGGCGGTCTACCGCGAGGTGGTCGCGCGCCGCGGCGCGGTTCACACCGCCGCCTAGGCGTCAGCGCCGTTCCGAGGCCGTGGACCCCGGCCGCCAGCCTCCCCTGCTGCGCCAGCGGGACTTCGCGGCGCTGTGGGGCGGCCAGCTCATCTCGATCCTGGGCGAGCGCCTCACCTACCTGGCGCTGATCGGGTTGCTGGCCGAGAACACCCATTCCTTCGCCGACCCACGCTCGTCGCTGCTGCTGTCGCTGCTCGCCAACACCATGCTGGCGCCGGTGCTGCTGCTGTCGCCGTTCGCCGGGGCGTGGATCGACCGCTGGAACCTGCGGCGCGTGCTGATCGTCTCGGACCTGCTGCGCGCGCTGATCGTGGTGCTGATCCCGCTGCTCTACCGGGTCGGGCACCACCTGTCGCCGATGTTCGCGCTGGTGTTCGCCCTGTTCACCTGCAACGTGTTCTTCCTGCCCGCCAAGAGCGCGATCACGCCCGAGATCGTGCCCCCCGGCCAGCTGCTGGCCGCCAACGCCCTGCTGGCGCTCGCCGGCGTGGTCTCGACCGGGATCGGCGCCCCGGTGGGCGGCTGGGTCATCGACCACTGGGGCTGGAACGTCGCCCTGGTCATCAACGGGTTCACCTACCTGGTCTCGGTGGTCTCGCTGTGGCTGATCCGCTACCGCGCCCACGCTCCCGCCCCCGCCTCGGGGCCGGAACGCACCGCGGCCCGCTACCTCCACGAGGTCGGCGAGGGCTGGCGGCTGGTGCAGCGCAGCCCGGTCGTGGTGCTGGCGCTCACGGCGCTCGCCGCGGTGTGGGTGGGGGGCGGATTCCTGCACGTCGCCGGCAACCAGCACATCCAGCAGACCGCGAGCGTGCCGGGGATGGAGCGCGTCGGCGTGCTGCTGCTGGTGCTCGGGATCGGCACCGCGATCAGCACCTGGTGGGTCAACACGCGGGGACGGGCGGTGCCCCGCCCGGTGCTGCTGGGGGTCGGACTGCTGATCGTCGGCCTCGGCCTGGTCGCCTTCGCGGTCTCGCGGCGCTTCGCGGTGTTCGCCGGCGCGGCGTTCGTGATCGGCGTCGCCGCGGCGCCGGCGTTCGTGCTCACCGAGACCCTGCTCCAGGAGGGCACCGAGGCGCGCCAGCGCGGCCGCGTCTTCAGCGCCCGAGACTTCCTGATGCGGCTGGTGTTCCTGGTCGGGGTCACGCTCGCCGGCGTGACGACGCGCGCCTTCGGCACCCGCAGCGCGCTGCTGCTGTGCGCGGCCCTGGTGGGGCTCGCCGGCGCGGCGGCGCTGGCGTTCGGGCGCCGCGACCCCGAGCTCATGCGGCCGCACCAGCCACCGGCGGTCTGATCGGGCCGGGACGAGGCAGAAAATGGCTTGTCCGCCGCGTTCGGGCGGGCGTAGCCTTACCGCTGGCAATCGGACGCAAGCGCAACCCCGGGTTCCCGGGCCGCGTGGCCGCTACCGGCTTCGCGCGGGGACACCAGGGGCAGGAGTCCCATGGCCACGCGTCTTCTTTCGCTGCCGGTTCTGCTCGCCGCCGTGCTGGGCCCGATGGCCGTCGGTGCCGCTCCCCTGTTCGCACCGCCGTTCTTCTCCTACGACCTCGGCAACATCGGGAGCTCGACGTATGCGGTGGGAATCGGCGACTTGAACGGTGACGGCAGACTCGACCTGGTGGTCGCAGACGGCTCTGCGGTCTCGGTGGCGCTCGGCAACGGCGATGGGAGCTTCGGGGCGGGGCACGACTTCACGACCGGCCGCGGTTCGCGGTCCGTGGCGATCGCCGATCTCAACCGCGATGGCAAGCTCGACCTGGTGACGGCGAACTACGATGCCTCGACGGTCTCGGTGCTGCTGGGCAACGGCGACGGCACTTTCGGAGCGAAGACCGACTACCCGACCGGGGCCTCCCCGAGCTCGGTTGCAGTCGCCGACCTCAATGGTGACGGCAGGCTGGATCTGGCGGTGGCGGACTTCGGCGCCAACACCGTTGCAGTGCTGTTTGGCAACGGGGACGGCACCTTCGAGCCGAAGACGGAATACCCCGTCGGGACCGGTCCCTCTTCGGTGGCGATCGGCGACGTCAACGGCGACGGCAAGCCCGACCTGGCGGTGGCGAACCGGACCGCAAACACCGTCACCGTGCTGCTCGAAGGCGCCCTGGGAAGCTTCCTGGTCAGCGCCGACTTCCCGACCCGAGCTCAACCCACCTGCGTGGCGATCGGCGATGTGGACGGCGACGGCAAGCCCGACCTGGCGGTCAACAACCCCATCGACAACACCGTCTCGGTGCTGTTCGGCAAGGGCGACGGAAACTTCTGGTTCATGACCCCCTACACCGTGGGGATGCTTCCCTCGTACGTCGCGATCGGCGACCTCAATGGTGACGGCAAGCCCGACCTTGCAGTGGCGAACCGGGATTCCCACACCCTCTCGGTGCTGCTCGGCAACGGCAACGGAACCTTCGCGTCCCATAGGGATTTCCATACCGGGCCCGACCCTATCGCGCTGGCGATCGGCGATCTCAACGGGGACGGCAAGTCGGACGTTGCGGTGGCCAGCACCTGGTCCCCCACGGTCGCGGTGCTGATCGGCAACGGCGACGGCAGCTTCGGAGGAGGTAGGGACTTCGCGGCCCAGGGTGATCCCACCTCGGCCGCCATCGGCGACCTGAACGGTGACGGGCGAGCCGACCTGGCCGTGGCCGCCGGCCAAGTCTGGACGATGCCGGGGAACGGCGACGGGACGTTCGGGCCGGCCGCAGCCGTCGGCGGCGGCACCTCGGGTTGCCACTCGGTCGCGATCGGAGATCTCAACCGGGACGGAAAGCCGGACCTGGTCACCACGGACGCCGAAATCACGGCAGCCATTGAGTTGATCGGTCTGGGTGACGGTGTGTTCACGTACTATTCAGCCTTCGACACGGGAGTCGGGCCCATCACGGCAGCCATCGGGGATTTCAACTCGGATGGCAAGCCCGACCTGGCCGTGGCGAACCACGGCGACAACACCGTTTCGGTGCTGCTCGGCAAAGGCGACGGCACCTTCGCGGCCCGGAGGGATTTTCCCGTCGGGACCGGGCCCGTCCTTGCGGCGGTCGGCGATCTGAATGGCGATGGCCAGCCTGATCTGGTCACGGCCGACGACAGCGACGGCACGGTTTCGGTGCTGCTGGGCGACGGCCAGGGAGGCTTTGGGCCCCGGCTCACTCACGGGACACCCGCCGGTCCAGCGTGGCTCGCGATCGGCGACCTGAACGGCGATGGCAAGCCCGACCTGGCGGTGGTCGCGCTGGCCAATGGCGTCGGCCATTCGGTCTCGGTCCTCCTGGGGAGGGGCGACGGGACGTTCGTGAACGGCACGGTCGCCGGGTGCGGCCTGGGTCCCGCGTGGGTGGGGATCGGCGACTTGAACGGCGACGGCAAGCCCGATCTGGTCACCTTGAACGGCGGGGACAACACCGTCTCGGTGCTGCTCGGAAAGGGCGACGGCAGCTTCGAGGCCAAGACGGACTACGGAACGGGGGCGGCTCCTCAGGGGGCGGCGATTGGCGACATCAACGGTGACGGCCGGCCGGACCTCGCGGTCGCCTGCTCATATTCGGGCGTGGTCTCGGTGCTGCTCAACCTCGGCGGCACGATCGCGGTGGCGCCGGACCGGATCCCTGTCACCCTGGCGCTCGCGCCACCGCACCCGAATCCATCCCGCTCGGGGATGACCATCGACTTCGCCGTGCCCAGGTCGGCGACGGTCCGTCTCGAGATCTACGATCTGCAGGGCCGCAGGGTGAGGACGCTCGAGAACGGACTCCTCGAGCCGGGGCACTATGCGCGATCGTGGGACGGGACGACGACCGGCGGGTCGCCCGCCCGGGCGGGCGTCTACTTCGTCCACCTGACGGCCTTGGCCGCCGAGCTGTCGAGGAAGGTGCTGCTGCTCCGCTAGGCCGGCGCGGCGATCAGCCCGTCATCCCGCGCGGGTCGCCCTCGGGCAGGTCGATTCCCCAGCGCTCGCGAATCGCGGCGCGCAGCGGCGCCGCGTCGGCCGCAGCGCCAGCGCGATGGCGGAACTCGGCGAACAGCTCGGTCAGCGCCGGACCCCACTCCGAGAACAACCGTCCGCCCTCGAACGCGACGCGCGGCGCATCGCCCGCGCGCGCCGCCAGCTCCCCCACCAGCACGCGCGCCACCTGTTCGGGCGCCGCGGTCGGGGCGGCCGGGTGCACGTCGGACTCCACCGCGGGCCCCGCGGACACCGGCGCCGGAGGCGCGGGCCGGACGGCCGGGCGCCGCGCCGCGCTGCTCGCCGGAGCGGGGGCTGCGATCTCGCGCACGGTGCCGTCGCGCGCCACGCCGAAGACGCCGCGGCAGCTCGGGCAGCGCACCTGAGCGCCGGCCGGGCCCATCAGGTGCTCGGGCAGCTCGTAGCGGGTGGAGCAGTGCGGACAGCGAACGGTCACGTCGAGCCTCCGCGCGGTCGGAACGGCGGGCCGGAGCCGCGAGTGTGCCGCAAAGCCGCGGGCACAACAACCGGGGAGTGGCGGGCCGCCCCGAGAACCGGGGCGCCGACGCACCGCCGCCGCGGTCGCGGGCCGCCGGCGATCAGCCCGCCAGGGCCAGCTCGAGGGGCTCGCGATAGCCGGCGAGCAGGGTCTGGCGCAGGCTCTGATGCGGCTCGGCGGTGAGCCCGGGGTCCTCCGCCACCAGCCGCCGTGCCGCGCTCTTGGCGGCTTCGAGCAGCTCGATGTCGCGGGCCAGGTCGGCGAGCTTGAAACGCGGCAGGCCGCTCTGGCGCGTGCCCCACATCTCGCCCGGGCCGCGCAGCCTGAGGTCGGCCTCGGCGATCGCGAAGCCGTCCTCGGTGCTCGCCATGAGCGCGAGGCGCTCGCGGCCCAGGGCGGTGACGCCGGCCGACGGCACCAGCACGCACACCGAGCGCTGCGCCCCCCGGCCGACGCGTCCGCGCAGCTGGTGGAGCTGGGTGAGCCCGAAGCGGTCGGCGTTCTCGACCACCATGACGGTGGCGTTGGGCACATCGACCCCGACCTCGACCACGGTGGTGGTGACGAGCAGCTGGATCGCACCGGACGCGAACGCCGCCATGACGCGCTGCTTTTCCTCGGCTTTGAGCCGACCGTGCAGCAGCCCGATGGTGCGCCCGCGCAGCAGCGGATGCGAGGCGAGGCGCTGGTGCTCGGCCTCGGCGGCGCGCGCCTCGAGACGCCCGCCCTCCTCGATCAGCGGCACCACCACGAACCCCTGTCGCCCGGCCGCGAGCTCGCGCACCACGAACTCCAGCACGTGCGGGAACTTCTCCTCGCCGGCGACGCGGGTGACGAGCCGGCCGCGGCCGGGCGGCCGGGCGCGCAGCGTGCTGACCTCGAGGTCGCCGTAGCACGCCAGCATCAGCGTGCGCGGGATCGGGGTCGCGGTCAGCACCAGCACGTCGGGGATCGCGCCCTTCTGCGCCAGGATGGCGCGCTGGCGCACCCCGAAGCGATGCTGCTCGTCCACGATCGCGAGCCCGAGCTTCGGGATCCGCACCTTCTCCTCGAGCAGGGCGTGGGTGCCGGCGATCAACAGCGGCTCGCCGGCCTCGAGCCGGGCCGCGATGCGGCGCCGCTCCGCCGCCGCGGTGGCGCCGGTCAGCACCTCGACCGCCGCCCCGACCGGCGCGGCGAGGCGCTCGAGCGTTCCGGCGTGCTGCCGCGCCAGGATCTCGGTGGGCGCCATGAAGGCGGCCTGGAAGCCGCGCTCGATCGCGTGCAGCGCGCTCAGGAACGCGACCACGGTCTTGCCGCTGCCGACGTCCCCGACCAGCATGCGGTGCATCGGGGTTTCGCGCCGCATGTCGGCGACGATCTCGGCCAGCGCTCCGCTCTGATCCGCGGTCAGGGGCCAGGGCAGCGCGTCGATCGCGCGCGCCGCCAGCCGTCCCTTCCCGGCGGTGACCAGCCCGCGTCCCGCCTCGCCCAGGGCGCGGCGCCGCAGGGCCAGCACCGCCTGGAGCAGGAACAGCTCCTCGAACGCGAGACGGCGGCGGGCGCGCTCGCGCGCCGCGTCGTCGTCCGGGAAGTGGATCTGGCGCAGCGCCTCGGCGAGCGGCGGCAGGCCGGCGCCCGCCACCACCTCGTCGGGCAGCGGATCGCGGACACGATCCGCCGCGGCGTCGAGCGCCAGGCTCACCGCGCGCCGCATCGCGCGGGCGGTGAGCCCGCGGGTCAGCGCGTGCACCGGCACCAGGCGGCCGGTGTGGAGCAGGGCCTCGACCTCGCCCTCCAGCACCTCGAACAGCGGGTTCAGCATGCGGCGCTCGAGCGGATCGAGCTCGCCGCTCACCACCACCGAGACCCCGGGCCGGAGCGTGCGGGCGAGGAACGGCTGGCCGAAGAAGTAGCACGGCAGGCTGCCGCTGCCGTCCTCGATCAGCGCCGTGAAATCGGTGCGTCCGGCGCGGGTGCGCAGCTGGGCGCTGCTGCGCACCCGCCCCACCACCGTGACCAGCTGGTGGGGCGGGAGCTCGCCGATGTGCACGAAACGCCGGGCGTCGAGCCAGGTGCGCGGCGCGTGGCGCATCAGCTGCTCGAGGGTGGTGAGCCCGAGGCGCTCGAACAGCTCGGCGCGGCGCGGGCCGATGCCGGCCAGGAACTGGAGCCGCGAGGAGGGCTCGAGCGAGGGCGCCGGCGCGCGGCCGGCGGCCGCGATCGGATTCACGACGATGGCCTCATCCCCGCAGTGTGACACATCCGGCGATGGCGGCGTGCGCGTGGCGGGGCTCACGCGCGGCGGCGGCGCGTACGGCGCGGCCCTACAGCGCGGCGTGAATTGACCCGGCGCTGACGCGCGATCGCTTGACCCGGGGGGCCGTGCCCGCGCAGCATCGAACTCGCCGGGCACGGGACGCGCGACCTCCGCCGCGCCATCCCCCACACATTCCGGGTTCTGAAGGCCCGCACGCCAGGTGTTTCCTGGCCGCCATCCCGCGGGACTTTCGGCGGAGGATCTCCCCCGTGAAGTGTCATTTCGCATGGCCGCTGGGTCTGACCCTGGCGCTGGCGGTCGCGGCCACCGCGCGCGCCCAGGTGCGGGCCGGCAAAGTCGATCCCGACAGCATGACCAGCGACCGGATCCGGGCCGCCCTGCCCCAGTACTTCCCGCCCGCCGGCGATCGGCTCGCCGCTCCCGCCGACATCCCCGACGTGTTCGGGCCGGGGGCGGTGCTGACCGCGGGCAACGTGTACATGAAGGTCACCAACTTCGGCCACTGCGGCAACTTCTTCACCAACCTCTCGAACGATCCGGCCGGGCAATGGCCGGGGGCCTCCGGGGTCGAGTACCTGAGCACCATCCGGCTCGCGGTCGGGGCGGTGAACCCGAACGCCACCGACCCGACCGCCAAGCGCCGGGTCAGCTACCTGTTCGAATGGCGGCCGCCCACGCTCGATCCGGTCGATCGCATCTATCGCGCCTACGACGGCATCATCCACGGGCAGCGCTACGTCAACGACGACAACGATCACGATCCCGACGGCACGCCGCGCATCGACGAGGACTTCCTCGACGGGCGCGACAATGACGGCGACGGCCTGATCGACGAGGACTTCGGCGCGCTGGGCCAGGAGATGTTCTCGTGCGTGATGCGTGACGACACCCCCGAGGCCATCAACGCGACCTTCAACGAGAAGCACGTGCCGCTGGGGCTCGAGTGCCGGCAGCTCGCGTGGGCCTACTCGATTCCCGGCTTCCAGAACTTCGACGTCATCGAGTACACCATCTTCAACCGCTCCGGGCACACGCTCGACAGCTTGACCATCGGCTGGCTGGTGGACATCGACGTGGGCCCGCTGTCGGTCTCAAACTTTTTCACCAACGATTTCGACGTGCCCGGCTACCCGCAGGGCGACTTCCTGCACCTCACCAGCCTCGCCGACAAGCGCATGCAGGACTCGAGCATGCGGGGCGACGACCCCACCAATCCGCGCGACGTTCCGCCCGACTCCGCGCTGTGCCCGCGGTTCAACATCCGCGTCAACGGCTTCTCCCAGGCCGAGGCGCCGGGCGGTCAGATCCCCACCGGGATCTCGACCTTCCTGCTGGTCAACCACACCATCGACCCGCTCGGGCTCACCGGCCCCTCACGGGTCGGGTTCAAGGCGTTCCGGTCGTTCACCGCCGGCACTCCGTACGTCCAGGGCGGCAACCCGATCGTCGACCAGCAGCGCTTCGAGTTCATGACCAGCTCCGAAGGCATCGACCCCACCACCGGCCTCATCATCACGCCGCCAGGTGACCAGAAGGGCGACTACGTCGAGTGGTGCTCGACCGGACCGTGGCGCAACGTGCCGGAGGGCGCCAGCATCCAGGCCACCGTCGCGCTGCTGGTGAGCCCCGGCACCTACCAGCTCGGGCTCGGCTATGCCAACGACTACCAACGCTACCTGGCCGGCCAGCTGGACTCCGGGAGCCTGATCGCCAGATACCCGAGCCTCGACAACGCGCTGGCGATGCAGGTCGCGTACGAGGGCATCTGGGAGGACCGGCCCGACCTCTCGGGTCATCCGGAGTGGCCATTCCTCACCAACGGCCACGGGCGCGAAACCCCGCTGCGCGCCGCGCGTGGCAGCGGCGGCTTCGAGGCCCAGCCCGACTGCCGCGATGCCGCCCCGCGGTTCGTGACCGACCGGGTGTACGACTGGTTCGACTACGACTGCAGCTATTGCACCGGTGCCTACAACAGCAAGGCGGGGCGCGGCATGTTCCACCGCACCTGGAACACCGACGCGCCTCCGCCCAACCCCAACACCAATCTCTCGACCACCTATAACTACACCGACAACCCCGACCGCCGCTTTCCGCCCGCCGGCGATCACCAGATCACGGTGGCGTGGGACAACCTCTCGGAGACGTTCCCGAACCCGCGCACCGGCGTGTTCGGGTTCCGGGGCTACAAGCTGTGGAAGGTGTCGGGCTGGACGCGGCCGGTGGGCTCGGCGGGTCCGACCGACGACGACTGGAGCCTGCTCGGGGAGTTCCGCTTCTTCAACTACCATGACTACAACGGCAACTGGATTCACGACAACCGCGTGCTCGACCCGGCCACCGGCAGGCTCGAGTGCCCGCAGATCTACATCCCCAACTACCTGTCCCCCGACTCCGGCTACGTGGGGCCGCGCACCGTCCCGATCTGCCTGGTTCGCGGCGATCTGTGGGATCACCAGAGCGGTCTGGTGCTGCACCCCGACACCACC
>Ga0306920_100001923_pt1 | contig 25915 bp, 26 predicted proteins | sample flu12Cox44000170_FD_204666 | JGI IMG/M metagenome (GOLD analysis project Ga0306920, IMG submission 204666) | Lab enrichment of tropical soil microbial communities from Luquillo Experimental Forest, Puerto Rico - flux4day.12C.oxic.44.000.170 (v2)... | ecosystem: Environmental > Terrestrial >...
CCAGCAGACTTGGTAGCAGCCTGGAACATCAAAGAGGCGGGACTCGCCTCGTTAGCCTGCACGCATCCTTCGGGTGCAGTAAGCCCGTCGTGTCAGGAACCCACCGAAGGCATCGCTGCTTAGCATGCGAGCCAGTCGGAATCCCCAGCCTTTAGGCCGGGGAGGATGTCAATCCACCTTTGGATCCGATAGGCTGCCGACCGCTCCCTGATGGTCGCCCGCGTGCAATACTCCGTTGGAATCTCGGAAAAAGGAGCGCATGCCGGTGCGTCCATACTCAGCCGGGATAGCCGCGAGTTCATATTTCGCCGGGGCACCGGAACTGTTCGCGCCAACAATGACGTAGCGGAACGAATAGCCATCCCTGCGGCCACCGGCGAGTTGATCACTGACGAGCCCTGCTTTCTCTGCCTGAGCCGGTGCTTTTCCGGAAGGCCCCAGAGCGGCCAGAGTATCCGGCAAGCGTGTGAACGCAACGCGATATTTTTCGATCGCGTTTGCGAGTTCCTTCATCGAAGCGATGGCGGACTTCTCATTAGCCTGAATTTCCGCGCGATCCCATTCCTCGCCGAGCGTAGGGAGATCCAGCAACAAGAGGCCCAGGGAGAGCAACTTCCAGTGGCCATTCTCCCGCACCAACCCCATGATGACGTTGCGGGTGTTGGCGTCGGCCGTATCGCCGGCATCCTTCACGAGCAGGGGCAGGTATGCAAGGTTGTCGCGCACTTCGGGCTTGCCGATCTGCATTTGCGTCGTGATTTCCGGAGTCTCGCAAAACACAGTCAGCACCCCAGACGGGTCGCTCGAGGAACGCGGCTTTCCTGCTTTGTCGAGTAGCACAAAGCGCTTCAGGAAAGTAGCCTGGGCCGCGGGAGTCATTTGCCGGAAAGCAGCGGCATTGCGTGTGGTCAATTCGTTGGAAAACTGCTTCGAATCCTGCGCACAAGCAGCGATCAAGATCTCCTGAAGCACCACGGCAGGATCATTCCCCGTTGTGGTTTGCGCTGCGGAGCGCGTCTCGTCAGCTATGAAACAACCAAGCATCACGACACTTGCAGTCCACGCACAAAAGGCGATCTTCAACCTCAATCTTTCCTCTCAATCCTTGGCGGCCTGCAGAATCGTGGCAAGGTTTTGCGTGAACGCCGAGCGGGGCATAACGTCCGTAGCGCCGGCGGCGCGGGCCTCGGTCGCCAGTTCCGTCTGCACATGCGACAAGAACGCCACAACCCGCAACTCTTTTTGGGTTGCACGGACACGGGCGAGGGTTGCCACCGGCTGGTTCCTGGCGTTCAGGTCGATGATGACAAGTTTCGTTGGAGGTTCCAGCATGCTTGCCAGAGCGTCCCCATTGGCCGCCACCTTGAATTCCATGCCGAGGTGCTTGGCCGTTTCCGCCACCTTCATTTGAAAGAACAGGTCGTCCATTAACGCAACCACGCGTGCCATTTCGCGATCCTCCTCTTACAATCCTTTACAGCATAACCTGTCGCCGGGCTTTGCCTCAGCGTCCCCTCGGATTACAATCACCCTTGCCTGAGGGAGGTCCAGATGCAAGCCCCTTCTCCTGCCCCTATCCAGGCTCCCGTTTCGCTGCTCGAAAAAACCCCGGGGCTCCTCGAATTGTTGCTGCGCGACGTGCCCGCCGAGGCCCTCGAGTGGAAGCCTGCGGCGGACCGCTGGTCAATCACTGAAGTGCTTGCCCACCTGCTGACGATCGAACGATTGTACGAGCAGCGCGCCCGCCGCATGGTGATCGAGGAATCGCCGGCACTCGCGAAGTATGTACCTCCGGCGGAGTCTGACGTACCTAGGAAGCCACCGCGTCAGTACCTCGAAGAATTGGTGGCTCTGCGCCGAGCCTTTGTGTTCTTTCTCCATTCGGTTCCGTCTGCCGCCGGCGCACGCACCGGGAATCATCCGGCGATGGGCGTCATTACACTTTCGCAGATGCTCCACGAACTTGCCAACCATGACCTCGGACATATCCGCCAGATTGCCGAACTGTACCGTGCGTACTGCTTTTACCCGCACGCCGGGCCGTTCCAAAGGTATTCCCATCCCAAGCCATGACCGCGCATCCTGAGAACGGCCGTCTTGCTGCTGCCGGTGCTCTTGAGGTCACGCTCTATACCCGCCCGGGATGCCATCTTTGTGAAGACGCAAAGACCGCGATCGAGCCCCTATTACAAGAGTTTGGCGCCCGTTTGCGCGAAGTGAACATCGCCGAGGATCGCGATCTAACCGAACGGTACGGTTGGGACATTCCGGTGCTCTTCGTGGGGACGCGCAAAGTTGCCAAACATCGCGTGAACCTCGAACAGCTTCGAAATAACCTGCGGGAAGCCCGCGAGAAAAGCCCCAAGAGCGATTAGCCCAGCGAGGGAGCATTCGTTTCAGTGGCCGTTGCCTGGCTCGTGTGCACCCACCGTTTTATCGGGTACATCGCCTTCGCGTCCTTTAACACGATCGTACACACTCAATTGGCTGACCGATCCGAGAGCCTCGTTGTAGAACGTAGGCACGCCGAGGGCGGTGCGCAACTCTTCGTTGAATTTGCGCAGGTTCACGAGTTGTTCCGCCCGGGCCGGCACCTTATCACCATCATCGGTCAGAAGAAATTTCTGATAACCGGCATCCCACAGGCGTGTGAACTGACCGTTTAGCATGATGCTCGGTAAAATCGTCATTTGGAAACGGCCGTCGGGATTCTGACGGAATTCCGCACCCGAGCTGTACTTCTCTACGCGAACCACCCCTCGCGTGCTGCCCACGGAAAAGCCCAGCGATGTGAGGGTATCCATGGCCTTCTTTTCAAAGCGTTCATCCACATTCCACATAACGCTCCAAGAGTACGATTCCCTAGTTCCCCTGTAAAGTGCCGCCTCAACTTCGAGCCGCTCGCGCTAGGCGTTGCGGCGGCTTTCCTCTGACTGGTTCGCCGTCAAGCTGATCTTGCAACGCGGCGATTCCCTGGGGGGTCGCTTGGTGCTGTTCGATGCCCTAGCGTTGAAATTCCGCGAGTTGAAACTTCGCAGGAATTCGCATTGTCCGATGTGCGGAACGCATCGCAAGATTCACCGGCTCATCGACTACAACGAGTTCTGCGGAATCCGCGGCGAAGAGGAACCGGAAGGCGGCCTCAACGTTCCTGAAATCACGGCGCGCGAATTGAAACAACGGCTCGACCAGGGCGACGATCTCTTCATTCTGGATGTGCGCGAGCCCCACGAATATCAGATCTGCAATCTCAGGGGCCACTTGATTCCCTTGGGCGAACTGCCGCGACGCGTTCACGAACTGGATTCCTCCCATGAAATCGTTGCGCACTGCCGGAGCGGAAAGCGCTCCGCCGAAGCCGTGGACTTTCTCCGCAAGGCCGGTTTCCGGAAGACTTACAATTTGCGCGGCGGAATCCTCTCCTGGTCCACGGAAGTAGATCCCAGCTTCCCGCGTTACTAAGCGCAATGTTGTGGTGACTGAGTGACATAGAGGTGTTCTTTTCGCTGACGTGTTCTTGTTTTTGATTTCCGCGCTCGCTATCTTGGAACTGCCTTGTGCCTTGGTCATTGGATTTATCGTGGAGGAACCTGTGGCTGCAACCAAAGTAACCGTTTTTAACAACGGACCCCTTCGCATCGAAGGGGATTTTGAGATGGTGGACCAGGAGGGCAAGGCCTTTGGGCTTGGAGGCCGCACCTCGATTACCCTGTGCCGCTGCGGACTCTCCGGCAACGAGCCCTTCTGCGATGGCACACACAAGAGACAAAACTTCGTAAGCCCCGTAAGTGCCCGCGACCTGCCCTGCGTTCCAAAAGCCTGAAATCTCGCGACAGCAGGCTTGAGACAGTCTCAACTTGAGACCCTGTGCGATTTTGCGCGTCGTTTGTCCTAACCTTTGCTAACTCTCTCGATACACAAGCTATACTGTCTCAAAACCGCCAGCCTACTGCTCCTTATCTTGTCTCGCCTCTGTCTCAAGTGGAACAAACCTTCCGCATCGGCAGAATAAGTTCTTATTGTGCAATAACTTCTGGAGTGCGTTTTGCCGATGCAAAAGGGCATGGACGTGCAATTCCCCTGTTCGACGGGTTTTCTACGGCTTTTGGGGGTTGCTTTGGGGGATTGGGCGAGAATCACGGATTTTCTCCGGAAGGAGCGGGGCTACCAGCCAGCTGTTGCTTACGGCTTGATCGTGGCCCTCTTCCTGGGCCTGGTCTTCTATTCCCGATATGCGTTGGTGGCTGCCGCACCGACGACTTATCTCTACCTTGAGGTGGGCGGCTCTCTTCTCAGTTTCTGCTATGCGGCGAACGCCCTCGTTCGCTTCCGTGGGACGCACGATCGGACCGCGTTCATTCTCGCGCTTGGTTTTGTGCTCTCCGGCATAATTGAGACCGTCGGATACTTTAGTCTTAACGAATTGATCCGCAACGGGCACGTCGCTCTTTCTCACGTTCCCATGGGCTGGATGGTTGGCCGCACGCTTCTGGCAGTATTGCTGCTTGCTGCGCTGGCCGTTGAACGTTTTCTTCCGACCTCGCGGCAGCCCAGCCGCGAGACTGCGGGCGCGCTCTTTGTGGTGGCGGCGGCTACTTATGTCACCAGCGCCGCTTTTATCGCCGCCCCAGCCACCCCGGTCGCGAAGACCGGCGCTTTGTTCTCCCGTCCGTGGGAACTTCTGCCCGGCGGGCTGTTTGCGCTGGCCGCGATCTTTTTCTACCGGAGATTCCGGGCAGGCAAGAAGGCGAATGGTGACTCGTCGCTGTACGACTACTCATTGTTTCTCGTCGCCCTCTTGAACATGGCATGCCACCTCGCCGCGCTGTTGTCGCGCCGCCTTTTCGATGGGCCGTTTTTCCTGGCCGAATTGAGCAAAGTAGCCAGCTATACCATCATGCTCTGCGGCGCGTTGATTGACCAGGCTCGCCTATTCGATCAGGTTCGCACCCTCGCGGTCAGCGACCCGCTCACCGGCCTGGCGAACTACCGCCGCCTCATCGCGGTAATCGAATCCGAACTCGACCGTTCGCGGCGGACTAACCGCCCGTTCAGCATCGTGCTGCTCGACATGGACGGACTCAAGGCTATCAATGATCGTTATGGACACCTTGTAGGCAGCCGCGCACTCGTCCGGCTGGGCAAGATTCTCCGGAATCACTCGCGCGCCATCGATACTCCAGCGCGCTACGGTGGCGATGAATTCGCCCTGGTTCTGCCGGAAGCCCCGAAAGAGATCGCCACGCGCGTCGCCACCCGGGTTCGCGAGCGCCTGGCCATGGAAACCGAAGAGCCCGCTCTTTCTGTAAGCGCCGGAATTGCGGCTTATCCCGAAGATGGTGACACTGCCGAGAAACTTCTGGGCTCGGCCGACCGCGTGCTCTATCGCATGAAGCACCGCGGCACGTCGATGAATTCGATCGCGCGAATCGCAGCGTGCCTGTGAGGAAAATACCGATGCTTCACAACACCATTTACGCGACGCAACGCTGCGAAAGCCGCATTCCGATGGAGGTGCCCGTGGTCCTCGATGGACATCGGCATCTTCCCGGCGCTGAATCAACGTTTACAGAAAACGTCAGCGCCAGGGGCGCGCGCGTGGTCACTATCCGCCAATGGGATAGAAACGCGACTGTTTCGTTCGCCTCGCGTTCCGGAGAGTTTCGTTCGATGGCCCGAGTGGCTTATTGTCAGTCCCTCCGTGGCAGCGGTTATGTCATTGGGGTGGAGTTTCTCGAGCCGCAAGGACGATGGGTAGTCGAATCAGCTAATTAGCTTGACGACTTTCGGCAAGCGGATAGGAGGGAACCGCTGGAATATTTCTTACGGAAGTTCAGTTACATGCGCAAAGTGAAGCGCCGTGCGGATCGAGAAGGAGCCGTTCGGCGCTTTTGCTTTTTTGGGGCCGAGAGAATTCGCAGGAGCGCGCGCGTACCTTGCTCGGGTTTCTGTTGCGGCCGCCGGCCGGTTACTTGACGCGCGAGGGCCAACTGGCGCTCGTCCCTAGAATTACGCGCTAGGCGGACCGCAGCACGTCCTCGTAAACCTTGAGGGTATTTTCGACCATGCGGTCCGCGGAAAAACGTTGCCTGACCTCTTCCCGCCCGGCTTCACCTAATCTTTTTTGCAACTGAGGATCCTTCAGCAAACGTTCCATCGCAGCGGCGAATTCCTTCGCGTTTGGTTCGGCGACAATCGCCGTGCGCTCATCCTCGGCTACCTCGCCAAGCGCTCCGCGTACCGTGGATATGACCGGCAACGCGTAGCCCATCGCTGCCTGGAGCGCCGTGCCCAGTCCTTCGAATTCCGAGGGAAACACAAAGGCGTCCAAACTCGCATAGAAGTCGCGCATGTGCGTTTGAAAACCCGGAAGTATCACGGTATCCCCCAAATCCAGCCGCTCAGCCAATTCTTTGATCTCAGCGAGTGTCTCACCCTCGCCGGTGAGCAACAGCCGCGCTTGTGGGAATTTTCCCCGAATCGCGTGCAACGCCTCCACCACGTGTCGCTGGCCTTTCTCAGGCACAAACGCGCTGGCGCAGCCGAACAGGTATTGGCCGTTAGCAATCCGCCATTTTTTTCGCGCCGCTTGTCGTTCCTCCGGAGACGGCAAATCCGGAATCTCCACACCTTCGTTGACAATGGAGATCCGTTCCGGAGGAACACCCGCGTCGAGGAGGCTTTTCGCAACCTGCTCGCTATTTGCTACGAAACGCGTCAGCGCCCGAAAGCGTGATTTCGAAACCCAGTTTTTTTGTAAAGGGAACCCAATCCGGCGCGAGGAGAGGAGCGGTAGCCGCTTATGCACGCCCGCCAGCCACGCCGCGCTCAGCGCATGGGCTTCATTCACATGAACCAGGTCGAAGCGGCCCTCCGCGACCATTTTTCTGATTTGCGCTGCCCCGCGCAAGCGCCTCCACGACCCGCTGATGGTGTGAACATAGACTCCTTCCTCGCGGGCGCGTTTGGCGAGCAACGAGCCGCGGACGGTCAACAGCTCTGCCGCATGCCCGCGCTCGTAAAGGCCCTTCAAGAGTACTAGGGCCTGGCTCTGTCCCCCGCGCCATCCCCGGTCGAGGTCCACGAACAGCGGTATCACGCGGCACCCTGACTCTTGGCGCGCTTCTCGGCTTCCACAAGCTGACCCAGTTTTTTGAATTTGAGCCAGACGCCACGCGCGGCCATTTGCGCGATCAGCGCGCCGCGGTAGCCGTCCAGAAAGCCGGCTCCGAGGAAGAAGTGCCGGACCCAACTCCAGGGCGCTGCAACCCACATCCCGCCACGCCAACTTCGCCTTCCCTGGGAAAACAACTGTTGCGCCAGACCGGTGGCATACCGCTCGAGTTTTTCCTCGTGCTCGGCAAAACTGCTCATCGTGTAGTGCAGCAGGTCTCCACGCAGCCGTCCGGCCTGACCTTTGAAGCGCAGCGCCTCGTGAACGGTTCCCTGGAAGGTCGCCCGATCACGCCGGTAAATCCGCCGCTGCCAGTCCGGGTACCACCGCGAGTGATGAATCCAGGCGCCCAGATACCAGCTCAGTCGCGCCATCTCGTATACGGGAAACTCGGGCTTTCTGGCTTTCCATTCGACCACGGACTTCTTTAGCTCCTCACTGAGTTCTTCATCGGCATCCAGCATGAAAATCCAGTCATTCGAGGCTCGCGAGGCCGCGAAGTTCTTCTGCTCCGCGAAATTGGTAAAGGCCCTGGGGAACACCTTTGCGCCAAGTTCCTGTGCGACCTCGGATGTTCGATCCCTGCTGCCACCGTCCACCACCACGATCTCGTCGGCTATGACCTCGACAGATCTTAGCAGCCTCGGAAGATCCTCCTGCTCATTTTGGGCAATGACGCAGACTGTGAGGCGGTTCATCGTTTTTGCGGAGCGGCCGTGAGGCCCGCGTGAGTATCTTACCCCCGGGCTGGGCCGGGCGTGTGTTACCTGGGCTGAAAGGACAGCCGTATGGTGCTGCTCCCCGCGCGGAAGAGGTCGCCATTGCGCAACATGGCCGCACGCACCCGTTCTTCCTGGAAAAACGTCCCGTTGGTCGAATCGAGATCTTTCAGGTTGACCACCTGGTCGCGGACCTCCAGGACGCAATGATGGCGTGAGACCTCAGGATCATCCAGCGCGATGTCGGCACCCTTGCGGCCAAGCACAGCCCGCGGGTTTGCCAGAGTGAATGACTTGCCCTGTTCTGGCCCGCTTTCCACCGTCAGAACCACATTCACACCGGCAGGAAGATACGAGCCTTCGTCTGCGGGGGGAAGGCGCAGGTTTTGAGTGGAAGCATCCGCACGCGCAAAGGAAGGCATGGGGGAAACAACCACGGTTTCGTCGGTGCGCCGCTTCAATTCGACAATTGTGGTCTTGCCGCATCGCGTGCAGCAGAATTGCACCTTGGCGTGCTTCGCCAATGCCTCATCTTTCAGCAGATGTTGCTGCCCACAATGGACGCATCCGGCCTGCATCTTTATAAACTAGCACGTCCACCGCCCTCGGTGAGCACGCAATGAAGAGGCCTTGTAACAAGGGTTACCGCTTCAGGCGCCCCGGCATCACCTTATGTTAGGATAAAGAATTCCATACTACACAGGAGACCGTCTGTGGCTGAGCATATTTCGCGCAAAGAACTGAAACAGGACAAAGTTAGGGAAACGTTCGAGCATGGGGCCGAGGCCGTTCTTTCCCATACCCGCTTGGCCGCGATCGCTATGCTCGCCGCTATTGTGATCGGGGCGGGGTATCTCGGCTGGAGGTTTTACTCGACGCGCCAGAATGACCAGGCGCAAGTGGCTTTTGACGAGGCCATGAAAATCTATACCGCGCCCCTCTCTACCGCCGGTCAGCCGCCAACTCCGGGCGAGCCCGTCTATTCGGACGCCACCCAACGTGCCCAGGACGCACAAGCGAAATTTGCGGCTGTCGCTTCGAGGTATTCTGGTGCATACCCGGGCAAACTGGCGCGGTACTACTCGGCGTTGTGCCTGATGGATCTGGATCGCCTGAGTCAAGCCTCCGAAGAACTGAAGAGGCTGACCGCAGGCTCCGACAAAGATCTCGCTGCGCTCGCGCAGTTCCAGTCGGCACTGATTGCGGAACGCTCCGGCAACATGAATGACGCTGCGAAGATCTTGCGCGCGCTTTCCACGTCAGGCTCGGTCCTGGTTCCGAAGTCGATGGTCCTGCTTGAACTCGCAGGCGTCCTGCGCCAATCTGACCCTAAGCAGGCGACGGCGCTCTACGAACAGCTCAAGAAGGAGTACCCCAACACCTCGGTTGCCGATGAAGCGGACCGCGGACTGGAAATGCTCACGCCGACGTCCTGATTAAGAGGCCGCCCCCAAAAACGTCGCCGGAGGTTTCGGCCATCGAAACGCCAAGCGCTCTTGTCCCATGGGCCACGCGGGCCGCCGAATCCCGCGGCCGCCGGTACCCTGAACCGTCGCATCCTTATCGTAGCGAATATGCCCGCGACCGGGACCGCATCGTTCACTCGCGCGCGTTCCGCCGGCTTGAAGCCAAAACACAAGTGTTTACAGCGCGTTTCTCGGATCACTTCCGCAACCGGCTCACGCACACCCTGGAAGTCTCACAGATTGCCCGCACCGTCGCCGGAGCGCTCGGCCTCAACACCGAACTTGTCGAAGCGCTCGCGCTCGTCCACGACATTGGCCACCCGCCCTTTGGTCACGCGGGCGAACGAAAACTCGATGAACTGGTGCGCGCGTACGGCGGCCGTTTCAATCACAATCTCCACGCGCTACGCATCGTCGAGCACTTCGAGCACCGCTACCTTGGATTCAATGGCTTGAACCTCACGTTTGAATTGCGGGAGGGCATCATCAAACACTCCCGCGACTATCCCCCTGAGCAGTTCCCGGAATTTACCGAATACCTTCTCGATCTGCGACCACCTCTCGAATCGCAATTGATCGACTGGGTGGACGAGATCGCCTACAACACCGCGGATCTGGACGACGCGCTCGAGGCTAATCTCCTCGATCTCGATTTACTCTCCTACGAAGTCCCTTTCTTCGGCGAAATTTACGCCCAGGTGGACGCCGAGCATCCCGACGCACGCCCCCAGCTTAAATTTAACGAGGCCTTGCGCTACGTGCTGGATCATCTGGCGACCGACTTGATTACCAACACGCAGAGGCTCGTGCTCGAAGCGCGCGTCGAATGCGCCGAAGACGTCCGGCGCGCTCCGGGTCGGCTGGCGCGGTTCAGTGATTTTGCCCGCGGCCAGAACGCGCTCCTAAAGGGCTTCCTCTTTAGCCACATTTACAATCACCCGCTGATCACCGAGGATTGCCAGCGCTCGATCCGTTGCCTTGAGGAGCTCTTTGCGTTCTACCTTCAACAATCTGGCACTATGCCTGGGTCCTACGAAGCCATGGTCCGCGATGTGCCACGCCACGTTGTTGTCTGCGACTACATCGCTGGAATGACCGACCAATTCCTGCTGCGACAGCACCAGGAGCGCCTAGGGAGCCCCGCTTCTACCCTGCCTTCAATTGCGCGGGCCCAACAGCTAGAATGAAGCGGTCTTTCGGAGCAAGATCCATGTTTTCCAGGCGCGCATTCCCGCTGCTCTCGGTTGTGGTCTTTTGCCTGGGTCTGGCAAGCCCCCTCACGGCACAGCTCCCGAGCATTCTTTCGCCAACTTCCACTCCACCCCCGCAACAGGCGGTGCCGCCGGATCCGCTAAAGCGCGAAACTCCCAAAGGCTGCCTTCTCGGCTTCATCAAGGCCGCGGGCGAAGAGCGCTACAACGCGGCCATCCAGTACTTCCAACCTTCTACTGCCCGCCATCGCCCTTCGATTGAGGACGAAGAGGAACTCGCTTCTCAGTTATTTACGATTCTCAGTGTGAAATTCTCGGGTCCCTTGGATATGGTCAGCAACGACCCGTTGGGGAATATCGACGACGGCTTGCCGCCGGACCAGGAGCAGATTGGTGGAGTGCGCGGCCTGAGTGAAGACTTCCCGATTCTTCTCGTCCGCGTCGACGACGAACAGGGACGCAAGCTCTGGTACATTTCTCGAAAAACGCTTGCACAGGTGCCTGAAGTCTTCGAGGGCCTTCAATTTCCCATACTCGAGAAGAATATCCCTCAGACGCTTGTCCAACACCGCTTCATGGCCATGCCTCTCTGGCAGTGGCTGGCGCTTCTTCTTTTTGCTCCCATCGCCTTGTCGCTTGCCCGCATCACTACATTTCTCGTCCAGGCCATGGTGCGCTACCGCGCCAAGAAGAGCGGGTTGGCCCTCGGGCCGCGCCAGCCATTTCTCCGTCCCGATCCCATCACCCTTTCTTTGGCCATTTTTATTCATTTCCTGTTTGTCGGTTACATCGGCACGTCGATTTTGTATCGCCTGTACTACCGCCGAATTGTTCTCGTTCTGATCGCCGCCGCCTTCTACTGGATTGTCATTACCATTACGCGGGCGATTTCACGCCGCGTGGGTGCCAGTCTCGGCAACAGGGGACTGTACGCAGAGCGCTCCATCGTTTCGCTGGTACGCCGCTTTGTGGAAGTTGTCGTTTTCCTTTTCGTGGCTCTCACCGTTTTGAAAACGCTGGGCGTCGACGTAACCACTGCGCTCGCTGGCGTAGGTATCGGAGGCCTCGCGCTCGGTCTCGGTGCTCAGAAGACCTTCGAAAACGTGTTTGGCGGGGTTTCGATTCTCTTTGACAAGGTCATCGTGGTCGGGGATACCTGCAAGATTAACAATCAGGTCGGAACTGTCGAGGACATTGGCCTTCGCTCAACGCGCCTGCGCACGCCCGAACGAACTCTGCTTTCCATACCCAACGGAGTTCTTTCTACTTCCACGATTGAGAATCTCCGTTTCCGCGACAAATTCCTTTGCCAACAGGTCATCCGCCTACGTTACGATCTCTCGCCCGATCACGTGCGTTATGTCCTCGGAGAGATTCGGGAACTTCTTCACCAAGATCCCAAGGTGGAAGACTCCTCTTCGCGTGTGCGCTTCCTCCGCTTCGCCGAATACGCGCTTGAAGTCGAAATTTATGCCTACATTCTGGAATCGGAATACAACGCCTACCTCGCAACGCAGGAAGCGCTTCTTCTCCAGGTGATGGATACGCTTGAAAAGGCGGGGGCCGTGCTCGCCCTGCCAACGCAAACGACTTTAGTCACTCAGGATTCGTGGATTGATCCGGAGAAGTCCAAAGCGATCAGGGCCGCTGTCGAAAAGGTCCGCGACCCGGGCGTTCCTGGTCCGGGCAGCCTGCCCTCTACCTGACATACCAGCGCGACGGCGTTACTCAGGCCAAAGGCTCATCTGGTCACCCACACGATTCTACTGGGCGAACGTGTTGCATCCCGCGATGGAGCCGCTGTTCAGGCCTTGTGTGAACCAATGCATTCGTTGTTCGGAACTGCCATGCGTAAACGTTTCGGGCTGCACTCGGCCCCGCGTCATTTTCTGGATGTGATCATCACCCACTGCCGCAGCCGCTCCCAGCGCCGATTCCACGTCGGCACGTTCCAGCAGGCCGCGCTGCTGTGTGGAATGCGCCCAAACTCCAGCCAGGCAATCGGCCTGCAATTCCATCATTACAGAGAGTCGATTCCCCGATTGCGGACTGCTCTGCTGTAACTGCCGGACCTGACGTTCGACCCCGGTGAGTTTCTGAACATGATGCCCAATCTCATGTGCAAGTACGTAAGCTTGCGCGAATTCTCCGGGCGCGCCAAAGCGCTGCTTCAACTCGTCGTAAAAACCTAAATCGATGTAAACCTTCTCGTCACCCGGGCAATAAAACGGGCCTGTTGCCGATTCCGCTCCGCCGCACCCCGATTGCGTGTAATCGCGGAAGAGCACGAGCTTCGCATGGCGATACGGTACCCCGGCCTGCTCCGGCAAAAGCTGCTCCCAGGTCTTCTGGGTGTCGTCAAGCACGAACGAAACAAATTGCACCAGCGGTTTTTCCGCTTCGTCTTTCGCCGTGTTGGGCGGGCCGGAGACAGTCGAGCCTATTGACGGTGCCCCGCCTCCACCCAATAGTGCGAAAAAGTTTTGTTTGAAGATGAGACTCAGAATGAACAGGAGCACCAGCCCGCCAAGACCGAGCCGCATCCCGCCGAATCCGAAGCCGCCTCCCCCGCCGCCCGATTCATCGCGGCGATCTTCGATATCGTTGCTGGTTCCGCCGGGTGTCCAACGCATGGCAGATCTCCTTGCTGAGAAATCCACGACTACGGGTATGTGCGCAGGGTGGCGGTTCCGGGCGAGAGAAACCACTGAAATCCTACCACTGATATGCGGTTCGCAACATGAGCATTCCGCAGCGGTCTCCTGCCGCACCCTGAGTGTTTCTTCCCGAAAACAACAGCTGGCGATTACCGAATTCTCTGCGTCGTGTGCTCTAGATACAACATTCCTCTCTACCAAAATTCCAACGGTTAGCGATAAAATGCACTCGACCGAATCCGCCATGACCGTGGACGCCGAACGCCGAAAAAAGCTGCGAAAGAAGCCGCTAAGTCTTGTGTATGTGGAGCTGCCATCCTCCAACGGGGGGATGATGCGCGACCTTTCCGAGGAGGGGTTCGCCATGCGCGCGATGATCCCGCTGCGCGCCGGTCAGCAAACCTCTTTCGCGTTTTCTCTGGACGAATTTACGCGCATTGAGGGAGAGGGCCTCGTCGATTGGATTGAAGAGAACGGCCGTGTTGCTGGCGTGAAATTCGTCGAGATTCCCGCGACCGCCCGCGACAAGATTGATGAGTGGCTGCTCCGCTCCGAAGAACCGCTAACGGGCGAGCAGGACGCGACGAGCCCACGTCCCCCGGCGGTATCGACCATCGAGGAGCTGCGCGAGCAAATGCGCACGGCCCCGCCGCGCCCCATTCCTCCAAGAAAAGAGGAGCCGCCTTCGCCGGAGGGCGATGGCAGGGTGGCCGCGTCAGAGCTGCCATCCGGTGAAGATCTGCCCGGTGAAGATATGCCGTCGACGCAACTCGCCGAAAGCGCTCCATCGGCGCCAGAAGAGGACATCCCGTTTCCCTCGGAGCCTGTAGAGCATCTGTCCATCTCTCGGGAAAACAGCGAACCAGCCTTTCCTCCGTCCGTGTCGCAGGAGCACGAGAAGCCAGCAGCAGAAACTCAACCAAGTTCGTTTTTCTCCAGGAGCGACCACAAGTGGCACATGCCGGCAACTTCGCCGCCCTCCGGGGTGGAAGCGTCGCCCGACCACCCTGCACTTCCTGAGTGCGACCCGGGCCTGCCCGACATTTCGTCCATTTTGATGCAACCCGCGGGGATTTCCTCAGGGCACCCCAGGGCAGGCGTTCCCCACGAGCGCTTGGCGAACTTGGACGAGCAGTTCGCCGCGGACCGCTTGCCCTGGACGGAAGCTTTGACTCTGTCCAGCGCGATTTCGGTAATGTTCATTCTTTTCCTTACCGTGGGCATTTACGTTTTTCACCGCGAAGTCGGCCAAGGCCTGATCTGGCTTGGCGAAAGGATGGGTGCCAGAGTCGAAGCGGTGCCGCGCGATTCTGTAGCGGAGCAACCGCTGCATTCCGATCCGCCCACTGCGCCCGTCACAGGCTCAAACCCTCCTCAAGCCGGTCTCGCTTCGAGCCAGCACCCGATTGAGGAGCAGCCGGTCGTGGGATCGACTCCACCGCCGGCACCTCCGGTAAGCGACTCTCCGCCTTCCCACTCGCCTCCAGCCACCGCCAATTCCTCCCCGGGCAATCCGGCAGGCTCCCAGGAGCCCGGCCAGTCTGAGTACTCGCAGGCAGTGCAGCTTCTTCGCGCGAATTCCGGCGTCGGCACAGCCGATGCGGTGCAGTTGCTCTGGATCTCGGTCGAAAAGGGCAACCCTAACGCCGAAATCGCTCTGGCTGAATTGTACTGGCACGGCAGGGGAGTACCCAAAAATTGCGACCAGACGCGCATTCTTCTGGCCGCCGCGGCTCGCAAGGGAAACCCGGAGGCGCGCAGGCGGCTCGAGCAATTCCAACAGCAGGGTTGTGAATAAACCTGGCCCTTCAGGGCTATACTTGATCGAAAATAACATCCGGAAATTTCTCACCCGATCTCAGGAGGTTCACTTTGTACTGTTCCAAGTGTGGTGCGGTACTCGCCGGAGACGCTGTGTTTTGCCAGTCCTGCGGCACACAGGTAGCTCGAGCTGCTGCAGTCCTTGGCCCAGCTGTGGGAACCGTGTCCCCGCACGCGGGAGTTGGCGCAATTGCTTACGCGTCGAATGTAACCTTTGCAGGATTCTGGCTGCGCTTTGTGGCCTACCTGTTGGATTCCGTGATTATCGGCTTTGCCGTTATGGTTCTGTTCGTTCCTTTCTTTTTTCTGATGGGTGGCGCAGCGATGCTTGAAACGCTGCCCCGCGGGCACGGCGAACGGGTTGACCCCGCGCAGTTTACGGCTTTTTTGGGCTTGATACTCACCCTGGTCGCGCTTGGTTCGGTGGCCAAGTGGCTCTATTTCGCCTACCTCGAGAGCGGGGAGAAACAAGCGACCTGGGGCAAACAGGCACTAGGGCTTTACGTGACTGACTTAACGGGACAGCGAATCACGTTCGGCCGAGCCACCGGGCGGTTCTTCGCCAAGTTTGTCACCGGTCTGATTCCACTCGGTATCGGCTTCATTATGGCGGGTTTTACCGAGCGTCGTCAGGCGCTTCACGACATGATCGCGAGCACTCTCGTGCTTCGCCACTAGTTTTTACTTCTTTTTGATCACGGCGTCTTTCTTGAGTTGGTTCACCAGAGTCTTGGCGTAATCTCTGCCGAGCTTCTCGAAGTCTTTCGAATACACGGTGTCGCTCTCGCCGCTCCATACCAGCTTTTCGTCCTTTACGTAGTACAAATTGAACTCGACGCGGACGATTATATTTTCCTGCGTGTACGAACTGGTCGGAACAAAGTTGCCGTATGCCATGTTCCAGTAGGGCCAAAACGAATAGTATCCCGGCGGCGGCATGTACACTCCCCCGGTCACGACTTCTTCGCTCTCCTGGCGCGCCTCTTTCGGCCGCACCACCAGGACGCCATCGAGCGTGCTCTCCTTAATCCGTTGTTTGGCCTCGCCTTCCATCATTTCATTCTTTGGCGGCAGAAAGTCGATGCTCGAAACACCGTCCACGCCGTACTTCGCCAGTTGTGTTTTCATCTCGTCTTCAAAATCCTGCCGAACCAGATAGTTCTCCATGACCCCCGCGACCAGGATTCTCTTGAATTGCGGCATCGGCAGGCCGGTGAGCACCCAGCGATGCACAATCTTCGTCCCGCCAAGCAGTGGCAATGTTCCGATTACTACGACAGCAAGTAGCGCCGCGCAGCGTGATCGCAAGTTCATTGGGCAAGCTCCGTTGCAGAAGGAATTCCCGTTGCATCCTAGCATGCTTCTCTCGACCTCACGGCTTTTTGCTAACCTTGCCGATGGCTTGCTGCGCCAGTTCCTCCTTTCCTTCCTGAATGATGTAAAACCGGTCTGCTGCAACGTCGCGAAACGTTTGCTGAGCGCCGCTTGGCCAACTGATTTCCAGTCTTTCAATTTTCGTGCTGGCGCCAAGCCCGAAGTGTGCTCGCAGGTCACTCTGTGAAAGGTAGCTGCCTCCCCCGGCAATCTCGCGTATCTGCGTGATCCCCCCTGCCGTAAGCTTTACGCGCGCTCCCATGGCGTCTCGATTGCTCTTCGTTCCCACTAACCTCAGTGAAACGAAGTGGTTTCCGTTTCCGCCACTGTTGTGCAGCAGGAGAGGTGCATCGTTGTTGTTGGCCACCACCAGGTCCATAAAGCCGTCGTTATCAAAATCCGCGAATGCGACACCGCGGCCTACCGACGGTGTTTCGAGCCCCTCCCCCAAACTCTTGGTGACATCCACGAACTTGCCGTGGCCGTCGTTGTGAAACAGCGTGTTGATCTGCTTGTAGTGAATTTCGGGCGAGACTTGCTCGATTTCGGGGTACACGTGACCATTGGCAATGAACAGGTCGAGCCAGCCGTCATTGTCATAGTCAAAGAACCCCCCGCCGAAGCTCAGTACGGTGCGAGTCGGCAGGCTGATGCCCGCGTAATCGCTGACCTCGTCAAAAAAGCCCTGGCCGTCATTCTTCCACAGATGGTCGGAGTTGCCCTGAAAATCGGAAATGTACAGGTCCAGCCAGCCGTCGTTGTTGTAGTCGCCAAGAGCAATGCACATCGCGGCCATGGTGCGCCCTTGTCCCGTGAAAGCCATGCCGGATACCGAACCCTGTTCCTTGAACGTTCCATTGTGCTCGTTGTGATACAGGTAGGCGGCCAAGCCGTCGTTCGCCACAAACAGGTCGGGCCAGCCGTCATTGTCGTAGTCCCCGGCGCCCACCGACAGATTCTTACCCGCGGGCTGATAGATGCCCGCTTTCTTCGTGACATTCGTGAACGTGCCGTCGCCATTGTTGCGATACAGAATGTCGGCGCTGCCTTCATAGGCGCTCGGCGGGCAACTGCTGGTCACGCCGCCGAGATTACAGTACCGTTGCGCTCCTGGTGGCAGCGCCACGTAGCCCCCTACATACAAATCAAGCTTCCCGTCGCGGTCGTAATCGAAAAACGTAGCACCGGCGTGGAAATAGGTGTTGAAGTCCATGCCCGCGACGCCCGCTTTTTTTGTGACGTCGGTAAACGTGCCATCGCCATTGTTGTGATACAGGACGTTCGGGCCATATTGCGTGATGAACAGGTCAGGATGGCCATCGTTGTCGTAATCGCCCCACACGCACCCAAGCCCGAAGGCGGTTCCTGGTACCCCGGCTTTGTCGGTTACATCGGTAAAGGTTCCGTCACCGTTATTGTGGTACAGCGCGTTCCGTGTCTTGATGCCCCGGCCATACAAATCTCTTCCGTTCACAAAGTAAATGTCCGGCCAGCCGTCGGCATCAAAATCCGCCACACAGACACCAGGACCAAACTCTTCAAGGTTGATCGAAATCCCTTGGTTGCCCTTGAAATGCGTGAACTGTATCCCCGCCGCGCGCGTCACATTAGTGAATTGGATCGCCTGCTGCTCCGCGGTTCGCGACAGACCGGTGCTCATGACGACGAGACCGAAGCAGGGAATTGACGCCAACCAGAATGTTTTCCAGTAAGCCAAAATGAGTCCCAACCGGAAGTGTTCTCCGGGTCCACGTATTTTCGCACGTGTGTCGTGGTTCTTCGCAATTCCCACGGCAGCGTGAAGATTGACTGTCCGCTGCTGTGGCATCTAGCATCAGATTGGCAGCCGGAGGAGGCACCATGAAGCGGCGCGAGTTTGTAGCCGGGGGAGCAACGGCAGTGTTGTTCAGCGCGATGCCATCTTTGGCAGCCGATCTGAAGCAGTTCAGGCTTGGTGTTATCACCGATGAAGTGACTCAGGATTTTGAAAAAGCGCTCCTGTGGGCAAAGGGCTACGGCCTGAAGTGGGTAGAGCTTCGATTCGTCTGGAACAAATACGTAACCGACTTCGCCGCGGATGACGTCGCTCGTGCGAAAGAATTGTTGGCCAAGTACGAAATGGAAGTGTCCGTTGCGGATTCGCCCTATTTCAAGACGCTGCTGCCTGGAACGCAGTCGAAATTCAGCGAGGGGAAAGCCGACCCGTTGCAAAGCGCTTTTTCGCAGCAAGCCGCCGTGCTTGAGCGCGCGTTTGCTCGTGCGAAAGATTTCGGAACGGACAAGGTGCGCATCTTTTCATTTCTGCGCGTCCCCGACCCGAACACGGTATTTGACCGCGTTGCGAAGCAACTCGAGAAAACCGCCGACACCGCCAAACGCGAAGGGATTCGTCTCGTGCTCGAAAACGAATTCTCCTGCAACGTAGCCACAGGCGCGGAGGGCGCCGCCATGCTCAAAGCCGTGACTTCGCCGTCGATCGGTCTTAATTGGGATCCGGGAAATGCGTTCGCCGCGGGAGAAATTCCGTTTCCCAATGGCTATGATGCACTTGACAAAAAGCGTATGTGGCACATGCACCTGAAAGATGCAGCCCCGGCGCCCGAGGGCCAGGAGGCGAAGTGGATGCCCATCGGCGGCGGAGAAATTGACTTCCTGGGCCAATTTCGTGCGCTCGTCAAGAACGGATACGAAGGCACCATGTCGTTGGAGACGCATTACCTGAATGCTTTGAAGAACAAGGAAGCTTCCAGTCGTGAATCCATGGATGGTTTGCTGAAAATTATCCGCGACGCGTGAGTCAAGGGCCTCCTCTTGCGAACCGCCAAGCGGCGATCGTCATCCCGACCGCAGCGCCGGCTCCTTTTTGCCGCCAGCGTGGTGAGAAGCAGTCCAGCAAAACCCCGACGGAATTGCCTCGAATCAAGCAATCACTTCCTGTTTCGCGTCATCGAAGGCGACGCGCCGGCCGGTCTGAATTGCGGCAATCGTCATGCACAGCGCCACGGAATGCTGGTAACCGGCATCAACACTGGCGTTGGGTGTTTTCCGGCTGCGCACGCATTCCATCCAGTTGCGCACGTTGGCTGAAGTGTCCGGGTCCCCGCCGGTGTCCGCGGAAGTTGCGGTTTTTGCGGCTGAATCGAGCAACGAAATCTTCGGCAAGAGATTCGGCTGCATGCCCATTTCGTCGGCATATTGCTTGGTCAAGCCGCCTTCCGGCGAAACCGTTTTCTTCTCAAGATCGAGCGTGCCGCCATTCGAATAGTAAAGCTCCTTCACCTCGCCCGCTTCATTCGACATCCGCGACGTGTACACGACCTGAAAGCCCTTTGAAGGGTCGTCTAGCGGGCCATAATCAAATACCGCCGTCATGGTGTCCCAGTTCTTCCGGCCATCATGCCAAAAATAAATTCCCCCGTTTGCTACAACGCTCCGAGGGCGTGGCAGCCCGGTGAACCAATGCACCGTGTCGATCTGATGCACCATCCACTGATCTGGAATTCCTGAGGAATAAGGCCAGAACAAGCGAAACTCCACGTACTTTCGCGGATCAAACGGCTCGTAGGGGCTGTTCAACAGAAAGCGCTTCCAATCCACTTGCTCTTCGCGGAGTCCGGCAACGAGTTTCGGGCGCCGCCATCGCCCAGGCTGGTTGACGTTCCAAGTCATCAGCACACTCACGATGTCGCCGAACTTGCCGCTGCAGATATAGTCGTATGCAGCCTGATAGACCGGGGAACTCCGCCGTTGCGTTCCAATCTGCACAATGCGGCCGGACTCATGAACGGCTTGCCGGATTGCTCGCGCGTCTCGCATGTTGTGCGCCAGCGGCTTCTCCACGTAGGCGTCCCGGCCGGACTTTACCGCCTCCACGCCGTGCTGCGCATGCTGAAAATCGGCCGTCGCGATGATCACAGCATCGATATCCTTGTGCTCATACAGCTCGTCATTGTTCCGTACGGCATCGACGGGCTTTCCCGTCAGTTTTTCTATGTGCGATTTGCCTGCTTCTCGGCGCATGTCCCAAATGTCCGAGACTGCGACGATTTCGAAATTAAGCTCTTTCGAATGTCGTAGAAACGCAGGCAGCAGGCTCGAGCGGAAGCGATCCGAAAAACCGACCACTCCCACGCGCACTCGGTCATTCGCGCCGGCAATGCGGGCAAAGCTCGCTGCGTGAGCCATAGGCAAAGCCGCCAGGCTCACTGCGCTGGACCTGAGAAACTCTCGCCGATTCATGTCTTTGCTGGTCATATCCGCACCTCGCAGGCGGTGGTCAGACGCACCGCGCCCAATAAAACTACAGTTCGCCCCGTTTGAGCTGCTTGACAGCATAATCGCACGCGCGGGCCGTCAACGCCATATACGTGAGCGACGGATTCACGCACCCCGAAGAGGCCATGCACGATCCGTCGGTAATGAAAAGATTCTTGATGTCGTGCGCTTGGTTCCAGGCATTCAAAACCGACGTCTTCGGCTCGCGTCCCATCCTTGCGGTGCCCATTTCGTGAACGGAAAAACCGGGTGGATCGTCGTCCTGGAAAGGCTGTATGGAAATGGCTCCCGCGGCGGAAAGCATTTCTCCGCCGGCGATAGCCATATCCTTTCGAATCGCGAGTTCATTCTCGCTAAAAGCGCAGTGAATCTTAAGGCTCGGAATTCCCCACGCATCCACTGTATCTTTGTCGATCTCAACGAAGTTGTGGTGATTCGGCAGGCACTCGCCGTACCCGGAGAAAGTGAATTCCCAGGGACCCGGGCGGCTGATCGCATTTTTGAAAGCGGCGCCAAAGGCCGGGCTGATGATTCCGCGATCCCAGGCTTCTTGATCGGCCTCCCCTTGAAGCCCGTAGCCGCGCAAGAAGCCGGGGTGCTTCTCTTTGACATTGCGAAAACGTGGCATGTACGCGATGTTTGGGCGATTGCCAAACGAGCGGCGGTTTTCGTAGCCAGGAATGATGCCCTTGGCTCCTCCGCCCTTGATGTGGTCCATCAGGTTGTGGCCCAGTTCGCCGGAAGAATTGGCGAGACCGTCGGGAAATTCCGTGGTCGCGGAATTGAGCAGAATGCGAGCAGACTCAAGCGTCGAAGCGCACAGAAGAAACAGCGGCGCGTGAAATTCCAGCATTGCGCGCGTTTGCGAATCGATGACGCGCACGCCAGCGATGCGCCGTGTGTTCGAATCGAAGATCAGGCTATGCACCGTGCTGAACGGCCGCAACGTCAGGCGTCCGGTCTTTTCGGCGGCAGGCAGTGTCGCATTGACGCTGCTGAAATAGGAAAGTGTGATGCACCCACGCTGGCACGGCCCGCAGTAATGGCAAGCAGCCCGCCCGCGATGCGTTTGCGTGAGCACGGCGACGCGCCCGATCGTCAGCACTCGCTGGCCCCTAAAATGCTTGGCCATCGCTTGCTGGACGGCGATTTCCGCGCAGTTCATCGGCATCGGCGGAAGGAACTTGCCGTCCGGCAACTGCTCGAGCCCCAGCGACTCTCCGGAAATTCCAATGAACTCCTCGACGTAGTCGTACCACGGAGCCAGGTCCGCGTATCGAATGGGCCAATCGATCGCGATACCCTCGCGGAGATTCGCCATGAAATCGAGATCGCTCCAGCGATAACACTGCCGGCCCCACAGTATCGAGCGGCCACCGACCTGTCGCCCCCGAATCCACCGGAAGGGCTTGCCTGGCTCGGTGGTGTAGGGATTTTCCGTATCTTTTACGAAGAATTGCGCGTTCGTTTCTTCGCATGCATAGCAGAGGCTCTGAATCGGCTGGTCCTGCAGCAGCTTCCTGCGGTCGCGCTTGCCCCGGAACGGCATCTCCCACGGCGCGACGTGCTCGACATAGTCTTTCTCTGGCACAATCGGCCGGCCCGCCTCCAGCACCAGGGTGCGCAGACCTTTCTCGGTCAACTCCTTTGCCGCCCAACCTCCTGTCATTCCCGAACCAACCACAATAGCGTCAAATTTCGTTTGCGCCATGGTCAGGAACTCCTGGACGGCGTGGGCGGTTCAATCGGCACGCAGCCGTCGAAGCGTCCGGGAATGATTTCTTCGTGAAGTTGCTGTGTGAACCCGGCCTCCGAAGTAAAATAACCGGTCAGCGTCAATTGACGGAACATGAAGTAGAAATTGTCATCCGGCTCCGGATCCGTACCGCGATAGCCTCGGGGCGCATCGGCGAGAGCCTGAGTTGCCTGTGCCATTTCTTCGCCCAGCGCCCGTAGAATTTCCGATTGCTGTTCCGGCGAAGCATCCACGAAATCCTTTTTGAATAAACTCTGCGACCTTTCATCCACGCCCGCCAGCCCGGCCAGAAATCGAGCCCGGTCCTCATCCGAGTACCATTCAGCCGCGATCCGGTCGATGAACTCGTTTACGCGAACCGCCTTTGCCCCTGGCGTGTCCGTTTGCGGAAGGATCAACTCCGCCATGGCGGTGACAGTGGCATCCTGGTGCGGAGTGAGAATTCTTAGCGCTGGCGTAGAACCGAGGCCCGCGTGAATGGTACGAAAGGCAGCAACCCACTCAGCGGGCATGGCGGGAAAAGCCGAAGTCACGGCCAGTAGCTTCAGGACTTCACGGCGGTCCACGGTTGGGCCTCCAAGCATTAAAACGATATTATACGGGGGAACGGCCAGCCAGTTCTAAGCTAGCAATCTCTTGCTACTAGCTGCCGACAAGCAGCCAAAGTCCCGCAAGGGGAAGGAATCGAATGAAGATCAATCGACGAGATTTTTTGGCCGCGGGCGCGGCAAGCCTGGTGCTGAGCCGGTTTACGGTTGGCGCTGACGAGCGCCTTCCGCTTGCCTTTTCAACGCTCGGATGCCCGGCTTGGGAATTGTCGAAGATTCTGGAATTTGCACAGGGGAACGGCTTCGCGGCTGTTGAACTGCGCGGGCTCATGGGCAATCTGGACCTGCCGTCGCGGCCCGAATTTGCCCCCGACCGCCTCGCGCAGAGCAAAAAACAAATTGCCGACCAGGGGATCAAAATCGCTTGCGTCAGCAGCTCAACCGAATTACACGAGCCTGACGCCGCGAAGCGCGAAAAGGGAATTGCCGACGCGATCCGGTTCATCGATCTGGCCTCGGCATTGGGAGCGCCAAGCGTCCGCGTCTTTGGAAATAAGCTCGACGGCCCTCGGGAGGAGATAATCACGCGCGTCGCTTCCGGCATGCACCAACTCGGTGAATACGCCGGGCCGCGCCACGTCACCGTCATCATTGAGTCGCATGGCGACTTTGTCGATTCGGCAACCCTCAAGCAGGTCCTGACCCGCGCGGAATCCTCGCATGTCGGCCTACTCTGGGATGCGCACCATACTTACGTCGATGGTCACGAGCAGCCCGAACATACCGTGGCGGAATTGGGGCCGTGGATCCGACACACGCATCTCAAGGATTCGGTCCCGGCGGGCAAGGAAAGGAAGTATGTGCTTACCGGAAAGGGAGACGTTCCGGTAGAGCGCCAAGTGCAGGCCCTGCGCAAGATCGGCTACCCGGGCTACTACTGTTTCGAATGGGAGAAAGTCTGGCACCCCGATCTGCTCGAGCCCGAAGTGGCATTTCCAGACTATGTCCGTGTGATGACAGGGTATTTGAAGGAGCCTGTCGCAACCTCCTGAGGTACTAGGAGATATGGTTGACAAAGACGAAATGGACCCCAAAAGGGTTGGCCCGCTTTCTTGACTTACATCGCAACTCCCCAAATAATGGAAAGGCATGAGCGTACGCGCCGGAGGCGCAGCTGACATGTTTCTTGACGTCAAAGAGCTTGCCGTCCGCAAAGTGCGCATCCGGAAGAGTTACGCCCCCGGAAGTATCGATTACGGCACCACCGAAGTGAAGCAGTTGGGTCCGCTCGAAGTTACCGCTACTGCGGAATTGCTCGATGGTCAGATCCGCGTTGCCGGCGAGCTGGAAACGCGCATCGAGATGGTCTGCGCGCGTTGCCTCGAGCCGGTTGTCGAGGAAGTGCGCCGCGATTTCGACTTGTTCTATCAGCCGCTGCCAAAGGGCGTTAAGCACGAGGAGGAGCGGCTGAAAGACGATGACACCGAGATTGGATTTTTTGAAGGAGAAGGCTTGTTCCTGGCCGACGTGCTGAAGGAACAGGTGATGCTGTCGTTGCCGATGAAGGTTATCTGCCAGAGCGATTGCCGGGGATTGTGCCCAAGTTGCGGCGCCAACTTGAATCATGAAGAATGCCGGTGTGAAACGCACAAGAGCGATCCGCGGCTGGCTCCCCTTGCGCGGTTGAAGCAGGACTGGCTCAAAAAACAATAAGATAGATTTCCGGGCCGAAAGCCCATAGAATCCGACCTCAATCGGAAAGGCGTTGTGTGCCGCTCTAAGCGAGGCGAGAACGAGGAGTTGTGTAATGCCTAATCCAAAACGGCGACATTCGAAGAGGCGTACCAGCAATAGGCGCGCGCACGATCATCTCTTTCGACCGGCTTTGGCGAAGTGTCCGAATTGCCATGAAATGAAGCAGCCGCACAGGGTTTGCTCTCATTGTGGCTATTACAAAGGCCGCCCGGCACACGACGTCAAGTAAGTGCTTCAGGGAAGCGCCGTCTCTCGAGGGGTAGAAAGGCGCAGCCAGGTTTGCGCCTTCCCGAACATGTCGGAGCCGCCAAAAGCGTAATCCCATGATCACCATCGCCGTCGATGCCATGGGGGGAGACCACGCACCCCGTCCGGAGGTGGAGGGGAGTGTACTGGCGGCACAGCAGTTCGGCGTCCGCGTCTTGCTCGTCGGCCAGCCGAGTGTCATTCGCGCCGAGTTGGCCAGGCATTCGCGACCTGCCGCTCTGATCGAGATTGTTCCGGCAAGCGAAGTGATCACCATGCAGGATCACCCCGCTCAGGCGTTCCGCCGGAAGAAGGACAGCTCGGTGCACTGGGGCGCCCGGCTGGTGAAGGAGAAACAGGCCGACGCGTTTGTCAGCGCCGGCAATACCGGCGCGGTGATGACCACCGCCCGGTTCGTCCTGGGGACCCTGGAATCGGTGGATCGTGTGGCTTTGGCCGCACCCTTCCCGAATGCCAGGGGCGGAGTTTCTGTTCTGCTGGACGTCGGTGCGAACGTGGATTCGAAGCCGGAGCACCTGCTGCAGTTCGGGGTGATGGGCGAAATCTACTACCGCCTGACGTTTGGCAGTCGCAAGCCGCGGGTTGGCTTGCTCTCGGTAGGCGAAGAAGAGATCAAGGGGAACGAGTTGACCCGCGCCGTTTATGACCGGTTTAAGCATTTGCCGGTTCATTTCGTGGGTAACGTCGAAGGCGGCGATCTTTTCTCCGGCAAGGTCGACGTGATCGTCTGCGACGGCTTTGTCGGAAACATCGCGCTGAAGATTTGCGAAGGGCTGGCGATGGAAATCGTGAAGTTTATGAAGAAAACTTACAAAGGGTCCCTGGCTTCGCAGGTAGGCTACCTGCTGTCCCGGGGAGCCTTGAAAGGCATCAAGGAAAAGCTGGACTATTC